>Ga0214544_1003817_pt1 | contig 30730 bp, 11 predicted proteins | sample CNSS3metaG_FD_160074 | JGI IMG/M metagenome (GOLD analysis project Ga0214544, IMG submission 160074) | Root nodule microbial communities from cowpea collected in UCLA plant growth center, Los Angeles, California, USA - CNSS3 | ecosystem: Host-associated > Plants > Roots > Nodule | place: USA...
CTATCTTTTAAATAAATATCACCTTTATATATATATATATATATATATATATATATATATATATATATATATATATATATATATATATATATATATAATAAAATATATATATATATATATATATATATATATATATATATATATATATATTGTTTCGTTAATATATTAATATAAAAATATTTTTATATCTTATATTAGATTTCAATTATAATATTTATTTTCTATCTGATACGAATTTTATCTACATGTATCAATATACCAATAAATACAATCTTTTGTCACACCACAGAATATAACATTTCCTTGTTATTTTAGGTCAACTTTCATGGTAATATATACATATTATATAAAGAGATTTCCCATTTTTTTATGTAATTTTATTTTTATATTTATTCTGTTTTCTCAAATAAAATAATTACTTTGCCAATTTTATACCTTTAGTATTTTGTTTTTTGAAATTGATATTTTTTATTAAAGTATTTTTATTTTAAATTTAACTATTCTTTTAAATTAAAATTGTAAACATTGATTATATTTAATTTTATAATTATAATAATAATAATAATTTTATTGTTTTTTATTATTAAAAGAAAGAAGTAAACACATATAAGTGTATATAAGTGTATGTGTTTTTATTAGTTTTAATAATCTTAATTAGATTTTGGATTTTCAAGTGGAAATAATTCCACGAGTTTCAGTACTTTTAACCCATAATAAGACTAACATTTGATCCGAGACTTAATCACATTTAACATTCCTCATCTTCTCCCATACAAACTGAACGTTGGTTACCAATTAACTTACTATTATTGAGTATTAATAATATATAGTTATATGATTTATGTTAAAAGAAAAATAAAGGTGTACATTGGTAGTTAAAAAGTGATTTCATTAATGTTTTTCTTTACTTTTTTATTTGATTTTTAAATATGAAGAAGTTATTTTATTTTGAATAATATTGAAAAGAAAATTAACTAAAGGTTTTTCCCCATTAACTAAATAAATAAAAGTGATAGAATGGGAGACACCCTAGTAGAAGTCAACCTTGGGGGATTATTGAAAGATTCCAAGTACAAGCAATGAGTCAATTCCAGCCACTCAACTAGTCCATATGCGAGGGCTATATCACGTAATGTTTAACAATTAAATGTTAAAAAAACAACAGTTATTGAGTTTTGATCTTCCAATTAAACATAAAGTGAGCACTACTTAAAAATAGTTTAATTGAATAAGAGAGTGTCTAATTTGTTAAATATGCATCCTAAATTTTTTCTAGTTACAAGCAAACTAAATCAAGGTGTTTGCATTGAAGATAATAATAATGATTAAATCTTATTATTTTCGGAAAAAATGTAAGTTCCATTTAAAATAACAAAAATTTTTAGAATAGAGGTGAATAGAACTCTTTTTTTTTTTTTCTTGAAAAATAGATGAGTATTTGGTTTTATTGTATGGTTTATGAGTAAAAGCGTGTTTTAGAAAAAAGTTTTCTAAAAACAAGTGAACATATAAGAAGACATTATAAATGTATAATAGAAGATTTAATGAAGATATATCTATCAGAAGAATTCTCCCGTGGCTGAATATAAATTATAAAAATTTTCTCATTTATTTAAAACTTTAAAATAAATTACAAATGTTCTTTGAATCATTCCATTTAAAGAATAAGATTTTACGATATTGAGAAGTTTAATCAATATATTTATACTTAAGAAACTTAATAATTTGATTTGAGAGTTCTTAATTTCAGAGGAGATTAAGAATGATATTTAAATAGATTGATACTCGTGTAATCTGGAAAGGATGACATTTATTATAATCAAATGTTCTGATCATTGAACCTCTTAAGTAATGTGTTTGAGAGAGAATTGGACCTAGCCAAAAAATTAAGGGTGAACTAGTATAAAAATCTATTTTATGCTTGATCTATTTACTATTTTATTTCATATTGTGTTATATTAGGAAAAAAGTCTAGGATCTATTCATCCCTTTCTAGAGCCATATTGCACCAATAAGTGGTATAAGAGCCTACTTCTTGGGGAATTCCTTAACTAGGAAGAAAGGTCGATCTAAGCAATTGAACGGAAGAAGATGGTTAAGCAACACATCACCCACCTTTGTTCAAAGGAGAAAAATATGACTTATGGAAACTAAAAATACTGACCTATCTTGAAGCAGTGAATATGGATCCACTGAATATCGAAAAGGCATTCTTTCGGTACTAGATGACAAGGGAGACATGCTACCATGTAGTGAGTTGGACGATTGATGGGAAACTTTGGTTGATAATTTTATGTCCATTTCAGCTTAAGCCCCAACATCACACAATATCAAGTTTTAAAAGAGTTATTCAACTATTTGACTTAGTGGCAAGTGCAATATGTTAGTTATAGTACAATAGAATGGGAGTTATCATATCTAGAAGGATTTAACAAGTATATTAGTGGTTACTTTTTGAGTGTTTTGGATTTAGATAAATAGTATTGAAAGGAGTGGAGGCTAGACTCAAGTTGTACATGAATAAATATCGTAACAACCATGTACCTCTTGACGACACAACTAGACATACCCCTACTTTAAGTAGATAGTCTTATTGGTCATTTGGTGATGAATATCGCTTTTCCTATTCTCTAAGGACAAGAACACACAAATTCCCCATTTAATGCCTATCTAAGTTTAAATCAAGTACTCAATTCGTTGAAATAAATTTGTTGAACATTTGCATTAAAAGTCAGAATAGTGCGAGCCAAACGCACAATTTGAGCCCTGGGCCCTGGGAAATTTCACTATATGGTTTGATTTAGTTAGTTCAATTGTTGAAAACTCATTCTTGCAGCTCCTAACAACTAGATCATGCTCTAAGGGGTACCTTGAGACAAACATTAAGTATAAACCAAATCAATAGATTAGTGATCCATCAATCAATCACAAGGAAGCTCAACTACTCACGATGAGTAGTATGTTGCAATCAAATCCTAGAGCAGCTAATTATACAATATTTACAATATGGACAATATCTCTCTAGCCTTAAAACATTGTATTCCTACTCCACTACTACTTATTTACTTCTTCACTCAATGCCTAAAACTAAGACATGAGGTCTCTATTTATAGAAATTTTCATGACACTTAGCTCTAGTTCCTAATGATGAAGTCTTATGCACTATACCTCCAAAGTGGAGAACACATTAAGAGCTTTAAAAGATATGGAGAAGATGTCCCTAGAAGAACTAGTGGGCATCCTATTGTACACAAATAGGTATTGCAAGGAGACAAGAAGAAAACTAAAAGCATGAGCCTTGCTTTAAAGACATATCATAGAAGCAAGAAGAGTAACTCAACTTGATCGCTTGAAGGAATGTATGATTAACCAAACGAGTATGAATTATAGGATGATATAGAATTGTCTCTTATGATAAGAAAGTTTAAAAGAAATATAACAAAATTAGGTTATGTTAAAGGCAGAAGATTCAAAGATAAAGACAAATAAAAGATTGTTTGCTATGAATGCAAAAATCCTAAATACTACAAATTAGAATGTCCTTAGCTAAATAAAGAAAAGGAAAAGAAAAAGACAAACAAAAATCTCATGGTGATTTGGGAAGATTTGGACTTGTTTGACTCTGAAGTTGAAAAAGCTCACATTGGACTTATGGTAGATGCTTGCAACTCATCAGACGACTCTAATGGGGAAGAGGTAAATATTTATTATCTTGACTTAGTTAGACAAGCTTATTATGAAGTAGTCTATAATAGAAATGTATAAGTCCCTGAAAAGAAATTTTAACTATAATTGAAGAGAGTTAGAGAGCATAATCATGTTGTCTAATGAAACGTCTAACGAGAATGCATAGTTGAAATAGGAAAACAATACTTTAAATGAAATAAAAATAAATCTAGAACAAAAACTAGAGGAACCAACTATAAGAATATTGAGCTTAAAGAACTACTTTTTAAAGAAAGCCTTGGTAAAAAGCCAATAGATATAGAAAATAATGAGGAAATAGAAAAATTAGAAGTTGGAAATAAAGCTCTACATAAAATTCTAACCCAAACTAACATAAATGAAAAATATTCAGATATGTTAATAAAAAACTCTAGTCAGGTAATGAAAAGAAAAATAATCTAAATCCTAACACATAAAGTAATAAATCTGTTAATAAATCTAGTCAGGTATGTCTCCAACCTTCTTTATTCATTAGTAATGTTCTTTTAGTTAATGGTTTAAATCACAACATATTTATCATAAGCCAATTATGTGACAATGGGTGTGATGCAATCTTCAATAAGGATGAATGCATAATAAACAAAAATAATGGAACACACTTATTTATCGCTAAAAGACAAGGCAACTTGTATAGGATTGATATGGGTGAGTTCTTAGGCCAAAAAGTATCTTGTCCAATGACTATAAAAGAGGATCACTAGCTATGGCACAAGAAGTGTGGCCAAGTAAATAAAAATAGTCTTGTGATAGGCTTGCCAACATTGTCATTTACATAAATCTTTTTTGTGAGTCATATGTTAAGGGAAAGTAGGTCAAAAGTTCTTTCAAAAGAAAAAATGAAATATTCACTCAAAGGCCACAAATATATCTATTTGATCCTATAAGAACCGAGTACTTAATCGGTAAAAGATATGGTCTGATTATTGTTGATGAATACATGATGACTATTTCACAACAACCATTTCCCACCAAGTGTACTAGTACGTAGTAGTATCAACAAGTGTCGTATCCGTACGGATTTAACAAGTATATTAGTAGTTTGATTTTTGGGTTTTATGTTTGTGGAAGGGAGTGCAAGTAAAAATAAATAGTAGTTATTAGATAGATTGAGTGAAGTAGGGGCTATGAATTGATTTCATCTCATCTTCTTCTACTACACCACTACCATCTTTTTTACTTACTATGCAAATCATTCAATTTCCTAAGAGTACTCTTTCTATGTAGATCTAGGTTCATCCCTCATACATTAGAACCTAAGGACTCCAAACCTAGTGTGGTTCCTTAACCCCTTGTAGAATGAGTCCTTGCTTTAATGTGCAAGACTCTCTCCTCCAGCATCCCCTCTAGCTATTGAATTAGAACTAGTACATGTATGATGATTGATTGGAACTTAGTTTGAGATCAGTCTTTCAACTCAATACCAACCAGTAAAATAGGATGAGTCGTCAATTCATCCACACAAGTTGAAACCAATCTTCCAACTCAAATCAAACCCGTGAAAAAAGATGAGTGATCAAGTCATCATTAAGTATAAATCAAACTACAAACAATTGAATGAAAGCAAAGATAAATACCCAAGAAGTAGAAGTGAATCGAATCAGAATTGATTACATTAAACCTGGACACGAGGGAGTTCAACTACTTATAGAATATTAGAATGCAATTCCAGCAACATCTAAACATAAGATCTACACTAAGAGCACCTCCCTTGTGCCTCACAAACCTTATTCTATCCTGCTACTACATTGTGGAGCCTCCACTCAATGCCTAGAATGAAGACCCAAGGTCTTTGTTTATAGAAATTTTTGGGCGGTGCTCAACCCAACCTTTGGCACTCAGCCATGTGCTGCCTTAAGTGCTAAGCACACTCTCCTGTGGCTCAACCATGCACTGCCTTAAGTGTTGAGCCCATTCTTTCGTGGCTCAGCCATGCACTGCCTTAAGTGCTGAACACATTTTCTTGTGGCTCAGCCATGCATTGCCTTAAGTGTTGAGCATATCTCTCGTGGCTCAGCCATGCATTACCTTAAGTGTTGAGCACCATTTTGTTGTGGCTTAGCTCCAAAAGTTATATTTTGGATCCTTCCTTGACCGCCTTATTAGAGTTCAGCCATGGATTTTAGGGCTCAGCTGCATCATTTTTAATTCTTCAAGAAATTGCTGGAAAATCGTAAAAAATTCATCAATTTCTTATTTTTCTTCTTTTTAATACCTCATTCTGTAATTATAAGCTAAAATGGGTTGTTTACTAACAAAATATGATCAATTAAAGCATGATAAGTATCAAATTTATATGGAAACCTTACGTATTCTAGACACTTATTAATACACCAGATGAACATGGCTGAAATTCTTAAGTTATAAGGATGTGTCTTATAAAATCTTTAGCAAATTTCTGAAACAAATTCAAAGCGACTAAAGGCTTATCTATCATTTCTGTTAGAAATTATCATGGTGGGGAATTTCAAAATGAAAATATTTGTGAATTGTTTGAAAATTTTGGAATAAAACATAGTTTTTCCACTTCAAGGACATCACGACAAAATGGTGTTGTTGAAAGGAAAATTTGAGCTTTACAAGAGATGACAAGAATAATGCTTAATGCAAAGTCCACACCTAAACATTTTTGGCAAAAGCATTGAATACAACTTGCTATTTGCAAAAAAAAAAATTGCATTAGACCGTTACTAAAATAGACCCAATATGAATTGTGGAAGAACAAGAAGCCCAACATTTCCTACATTCATCCTTTTGGGATTCAATATTTTATTTTAAATACAAAAGATAATTTAGGAAAGTTTCATTCTAAAAGTGATGAAGGAATCGTACTTGGCTATTTAGAGATGTCTAAAGCTTATAGAGTATACAAATCAAGGACGTGTACAGTGGAAGAAGTCATACATGCGAGATTTCATGATTATGAGCTTGATAAGAAATTATTAGAGTTGGAAGACTCTATTGGTTTTTGACATGCAGGTACAAAGACTAGACACTTTAGTAGACATCCCAACAATAGACGACTTACCATTAAATGAGACAAAGGAAGAAATGTTAGACGACACCCAAAATAGCACACCAAACGCTCTTTAAGAAGAAATAAAACCTTCAACTCATTTGAAGAAATATCATCCAATAGATGTAATAATAGATTATCCAAAGAAAGGAGTAATTACAAGATCAAAGCTTAAGGATCAAGAAGCAAATATTTCAAATTGAATCTAAAAGCGTGAATGAAGCTCTATAAAATTAAAGTTAGGTTCAAGAAATGGAAGAAGAGTTGGATTAATTTGAAAAGAATGAAGTATGTACGTTGGTGAGTCCACCTAAAAAGAAGATCATTATAGGAGCTAAATGGGTTTACATGAATAACTAAATGAACTAGGTATGATTGTGAGAAAGAAGGCTAGACTAATAGCTAAAGGTTACTCACTACAGGAAGGTATAAATTACATTGAAGCTTATGCACCTATTGCACGCATAGGAGCATTTCTCATACTATTATTGTATGTTGCATATAGTAATATTAGACAATACAAAATAGATAACATAAGTGCGTTCTTAAATGGCTATATCAAAGTGAAAGTCTATGTAGGACAACCCCTAAGCTTTGAAAATACTACACACCCTCATTTTGTCTACAAACTTAACAAAGAATTATATGGTCTAAAGTCAGCTCCTAGAGTTTAGTATTAAAGATTGAGTATCTTTTTAATTGAAAATTGCTTTACTGAAGGACAAGTCATGTTTAGAAAAAATTACTCAAATGATTTAATTTTATTACAAATATATGTGGATGACATTATCTTTGGTTCCACATATGAATCTTTATGTAAGGAATTTTTTGGATTAATGAAGAGTGAATTTGAGATGAGTATGATGGGAAAGCTAAATATTTTTTTGGTCTAGAAATTAAGCAAGCTAAGGATTACATCTTTATCCATCAAACGAAGTATGTAAAAGAACTTCTAAACAAATTTAACTAAGATGATGAAAAAGAAATTAAGACCCCATGCATCCAAACACATCCCTAAGATTGAAAAAGAATCAAAATTTGCATATCACACCAAGTACAAGAAAATGATTGGATCATTGTTATATCTTGCAACATGTAGACCTAACATAATGTTTAATGTTTACTTATATGCCAAATTCCAATAAGATCGAAGATAAGTACATTTAAGTGTTGTTAAGCACATTGTTAGATATTTGAAAAGCACTACTAACCTTGATCTTTGCTACAAAAAAAGAAAAAGTTATTCTTTGCAGGGATATTGTGATACTAAAAACACAAGGGGCAAAATTGAGAGAGAAAACACAAGTGGAAAATGTCACTTTATTGAAGGGAATTAGTCTCGTGGTGTAGTAAGAAGCAATGTATAATTGTGATATCAACCACAAAAATTAAGTATATATCAACTACCAATTATTGCTTTTAAATCTTATATATCACAAATTAAATGGAAGAGTACAACATCCGTGAGAGTAACATCCCTATCTTTTGTGATATTAGTGCTACAATTTACTTAGCCAAAAATCCCATCTTGCATTTTAGGGCCAAACATATTGAAATTAAACATCATTTTATAAGATTTTTTAGGTCAGACAATACAGTTTAACCCTTTAGACAAGAGGTCTGAGTAGTTTTGGTGATACAAAGACTATAGTATGACAAAAAGTCTTATAGTCGCGAGGATAACAACCATTATATGAAAATAAATATATATGTGCTTATTCATATAAAATGTTTAGTCTTGCATATCAAAGCTCCAAGTTGTTAAGCTATTGAGTATATAAACTATAATAGAAATGAATTCGTTACTATTGATAAATTGTTTGAGTATGGAATTAATGATTTATTCAAATATATTACATATGCTTGAAATGACTATGTGTGCTTTATCAAGTTTGCATTTGATATTGATTGAACAATGTAAGTTCAAAACTATCAGATGTTAAAGCTACAAGCATAAGACACTACAAGTTACAAGAATAAGATGCTACAAGCATCAGACGATGTAAAAAGATAAACTAATCAAAAGATAGTTAAGTTATTCGTCTATAAGATCTCGTCTAACACATTCTGCCTCAACTTCTTAATTATTTTATTGCTTTATAATTTATGATTTGCATAATTAAATTTGAATTGAAGAATTTCATGAAAGAAATTATACTCTTAAAATTGAAATTACTTTAAATTTAATTTGATAATTTTATATATGTGTAGAAATATTATATGAATGACTAACTATATTTGAATTGTATATTTTATTTACCATTCATCATGATTATAGATTTGATTTATCTTGATTACATCTAATTATATTTGATAATACTACTAATGAGATATTACATAATTTATTTCCTAAGTTTTCTTTGGTAGATAGTTTTTGAACGTTGAGAATTAAAGAAGGATTACAAATAGGGAAGAAAAATGAAGATATTAATATTTAGAGAATTAAATAGAGAAAATTTAGATATAAAGACACATTAATGGTTATATTCCTCAACATATTTGTAAATACAAAGACCAAGGTGAAGAAGAAGAGAGATAATGATCACTAGTAGAAAGTAAAATACTTAGGAAATAAGAAACAAAGAAAGATATTGAGCTTATAAAGTCAATTTTAATTAGTCGTGAAAAACAATGTGTGTGGGCTTATAAAATCAATTTCAATTAGTCATGAAAAACAATGTGTGTGGTTAGCCATTGTAAAATATTTCGCCTTTTATGAAGCATATTCAAGTGAGCTTTGATTGTATTATCTTACTTTGAAAGTGTTTCTCGTTACTCCATTTGGGAGTTCTTGATCTTAGGGGAGATTAAAAATGTTATACTTGAAGAGGTTTATACTTGTTACCTGGAGAGGTTGATACTCGTGATACTTAGAGAGGGTGATACTCATTTTGTAACCAAATTGAGACATTTGATTAGTGGAATATCTTAAGTATGTTGCTTAAGAGATTGAACGTAGTCGTTGCATTGAAGGTGAACCAATATCAATTTTATGTGTTATTTATTCCTTATATATATTCTTATTTTATTATTATATACATATGCAAAAAGTTTAAAATGTCTACAGGTTATCAAAATATATATGTAAGGATAGAAAAGCACACACATAATTTATACTGGTTCACCCTCAACATAAGGGCTACGACTAGTCTCTTAAGAATCTCGCTTAAGATACTCAACTAATCAACACTCTTGACCCACATGAGCATCACCATCTTCAGGGTTACAACGAGTTTCTACCTTTCAAGCATACAACGATTTTCTACCTTTCTAGGTTATGACGAGTTTCTACCTCTCCAGGTTTCACCTTCTTAATCTCCTCTTAAGATTAACAACTCTTTGATATAACAAGAAAACTCTAAAAGTAAGAGACTATAGTTAAAGCACACAAGTTACAACTTAACTTTGTGACGAGCTTGATTTGGAATCTTTTAAATTTTGATCTTCTCCAACGTTCAATATTTTCCCAATTACGATCAGCTCATAAGCCTGATGCGTGGGCCATGACACGACCCATATAAGCTCAATAGAGGTCCAGCCCATAAACCAGGTAAATTATGATTAATATTGTATAAATATAGGTGGACCCCAACAATTAAATGTATGCAATTCATTAATACCAAAAACTGATATTTGAGTTTTGAGAGCTCTCTCTGACTTGATCGTTAGAGTTTTTTCTATAGGTAATCTCTCTCCAATGTCCTACTCGACGAAAGCATGCGAAGACTACCCGTCTATAGTGGAAGAATGTCCGTCTAAGGAAGGGATTCCCAGGTTGGGTAAGATAAGATTCAAGCCTCATAAATGTATGAATAAATTATGTTTCACCAACAATATAGTATAAAAATACAATGTAAAACCTATGTATCTATCGTCTTCTTAAATTGCATGACATTTAAATATAACTAATCTCCGAAAGTGAGTTTTGCGAAATTAAGTTTTAAAAAGAATTTTTGACGGTCTATATATCATATTCAAAATTGCATCTAACTTTTAAGAAAAATATTTAATAGTGCATTTGTTAACCCAAAACCATTATTTCATTGTTTAATATCATAAGGTACATTACAAAAATCTTTAAAAAATTTGAAAACAAAATTCAATTGTTCCTTTCTTGTGCTTTGAACTGTTTTCACAGTTACGATCTATTTGTTTGATAAGAAATGTGTAAGAAAAGAATGGATGGCTAAGTTAAAACAAGAGTAAAGGCAATAATAGGTTTGATACTTTTTTTTCTGAAAAGATTCCTTTAAAATTCTAATTAGGACACTTTTAGTTAGAAGATCAGAATCCAACTAAATTGAGAACAAAGGTACAAGAAATGGAAAAAATAATGCAATTAAAGAATATAAAAAGCAAGAACTCACAAAAGGGTTTATGCGGGTTCAGATAAAAATGTTCTACACCTAGTTATAAGTTTTTTAACCTTAGAAAAATTGGTTCCACAATCAATAATAAGTTTTTGCAAGCAACCTTCGATTTCTTTGCAAATATTTGAAATCACTTTCGATGTATTAAAACATATATGTAAATCTCAATTGAATTCACTCAAATGAATTGTAAAGTTATTTGAAAAATTGAGATTTCTCCTCTACTTATAAAGTACTAAAAAGGCCGATTTAAAAACTGAAGTTAAAACTTTAAATTGATTAAATCAAGTTCTTAAGCAATTATTCTATCTTGTTTTAAAAAACAAATGCAATGTCTCTTTGATTTAATTTGTTATGGAAAAATTTAATTGATTAAATATACTCTTCATAATTATTGAAAACTCATTTAATCGATTATAAAAGAGTGTAATTAATTAGTATTTTGAGAACTTTGAAAAGACTTAACAACACTTATTTCTGTTTAGCCGGTTAACACAACTAATAATCAAATATATTATGTTGAACCTCTCATGAACAATTTAATTAGAGCCATTTATCCTTTTTTCTTCTTTTTAAAAAAATATTTTTCGTTAAATTGTTTTAGATATTCGCTATATATGGGAACAAAATAAACTTGTGAATACATTGTGTAAAGGACCTAAACAACATATAATAAGAGCTAAGACTCAATAACCATCAAAAGCATTTTTATTCGAGACTTTAGTTTTCTCTTCAAGTTCAACAATCTATCATTATTATAAAAATTCATATTTCCTGCCAATTTTGTTTTGAATTTTATTTTTGAAAAATACTTATAAATTTTGTTATGAAAAAAAAATTGCAGGAAATTGGTACCAATTTTTTTGCAAAATATTTTGTATAAAACACTTTTCACAACAAATTTTGTAGGAAATACTTACAAATTTTATAATTTTGTAGGAAATAATTACCCACGAAGGAATTGTCTACCAATCAAAATTCTTAGAAAAAATAGTAAAAAAAAGTATTCTTATAATTTTTTTTAACAAATTTGCAAGAAAAATTTCATATAATATAAGAATGTTTAGTGTATCCTTTTTTATGAAGACTCACACTTCATATCAATAGTCCTCATGTTTGATGATGAACCTAGGATGGCTTGCATTTGAAGTCTTCATATCACAGAATTTATAAAAACCATTATTTATGTTTATTTAGTAAATTAGAATAATGTTTTATCCTTCTATTCATAGCTAGATTTTTTTCTCTATATAGTAAAAAAACATGGTGATCTTTTAGATCACCTATTTCTTATAAACCCTTTGGTTAGGATGGGTGTGTTCTAAATAGTACTCAACTCTTAGCCAAAATTGACTACATTTTAAATATTATTTTATGTTATTAGTCAAGAGTAATGGTTGTTCCAAGCATACTTGAGTTTTAGTTAGGAGTGATTGCACTTCATATAATACTTGGATTTTAGTTAGGATTGAGCGAGTGTCCAAATAATATTGGGGTTGTTTTATCCGAGAGTGGTGGAGGTTTAAACAATACTTGTAAGTTTGTAGCATTAGTATTCTTGGTGAAACTTGATCAATTTGATAAAAGAATCAGACATTATTTGTGTTTATAGATGAACCAATATAAAATTATACAATTTATATTCTTCTTCCTCTTAATTGTTATCTATTGCATGTTATTAAATCTATACTAACAAAAGAGAGTTTTAAAATGCTAAGATTTTAGATTTTTTTTTGCAAATTAACATTAAAACTTGTGTCTGTTATCATTTTATTAGATACAACTTTGCAAAAAATTTAAAAAAAAATTACACACAATTTAACCCCCTCTCTTCGACTACCTGACCTTTTTTTGCATTCTATTTTTTACTATGTATTTATTTTAATGTGAGTTAAAATTTAATATTTACATTAATTTAAATTTTATATTTTTTGAATAAACTTTATTTTTGTAACGTCTCATTTAATAAATAACCTTAATTAAATGAAACATCACATAAAATAATATAAAGGGCATTATCATGGAGTAGAAATATCACTCCTTACAATTATTTGAAATACTTGGAGTGAAAAACTAAGGCACACTTCAATGCCATTAACAAAATGAAATAAAAGTTTAATAGTATCCAAAATACATGCTTATGGAGCAAGATAGTACATAGGCCACAATGCCTTAAAAGAAAACTTGGAGTAAGGGGATCCATCCTAAGATAAGCTATGCAGTAGAGTTTCCATCACCCTAATGATCACGAGGGGTTCCCACATCTGCTCACATCAATAAATTGATGATCATCGCAAAAGGGGAAAACCACACACAAAACACACAAGCAAACATAAAGGGTAAGCTAGAGTAAAAAGGTTTTATCATACAATTGAGCATGCAATTTAAAAGTCAATAATACATGAATCAACCCAACATGTGATAGAAACCTGGCAAGACTATAAGACTCAAATATCCGGATAAATATAATCAGTTGGATTCACTATATGCTTGCACTTGTGGTGGCCTCTACTGCTCTACAAAGCCATTGCCAATGGGTTTCACCCTACCACGTACAAGGTTAGCCTTCAAACATCTAAGGCCATTATCCTGCAAAAGATTAGGGCCTCCTGCTACTCTCACCACTTGAGTCAATACGCTCTACGTAAGACTAACTGTCTCTTTAGAGCTTCAGGATGCAATTCTTAATTATATATTGAGGCACCACCATGAAACCTTACTAAGAGGTTCGTGGAATTATGTCCATTACTTAAGGCACCACCATGAGCTCTCACCAAGAGGGTCATGGAATTACGTCCATTACATGAGGCACCACCATGAACTCTCACCAAGAGGTTCATGGAATTACGTCCATTATATGAGGCACCACCATGAACTCTCACCAAGAGGTTCATGGAAATATGTCCTACCCATACCATAGCCATGTCTCACCAACCAATTATAGATTTATCATGCATACCAATCTCATGCCAATATTTAACCAACCATCCAATCATGTGTCATACGCATAATCATACCAAGCTCATCAATTCTAGCCTATACAAATAGATAATGCATACATATTAACATGTTCGCAAATTCTCGCTTGGGCGAGATCTCTTCGCCTGAGCGAGATAACCCTTCACTCAAAAGAGAGGCCCATCGCCTAAGCTAGTACTAAAGCGAAACACATCAATTCCCACAAGTTCTCACCTAGGCGAGCCCCTCTTGCCTCAGCAAGAGCTCAAGCAGAAACCTGGGCTAGTTTCTGCTATTTTTGCCTAGGCGAGACAAGCCTGCTTGGGCGAGAATACAAGTTCTCGCCACTGTTCTCACCTGCATCAGCCATACATTCAATCCCAAACAACATAACAAGGTATTCCATATAACCACAGTATCATCCAAGCCATACGAACTCGAAACAAAACAAAAAACAGACATACATTAGGAAAATACAAGGAACCCTAGCTTCCCTTACCTGGAAAATGCTAGAAAATGCACCGACACCCAAGCAAATGGGCACTACAAATCTAGGAGCAGATTCGTGAGCTGGAAAACATTGGCACAGATAGAAAACAAGGTTATCAAGATGAACCTCTGTTGGCACCACGAAAATAAGACTAGAGAGGAGTGGATATGGGTTGAAAACCAACTTACGTGGAGTAGAAATGGGGTTAAGCTAGCTTGAAGACGAATGAGTTCCAAACCCTACCAGAGCTCTGTTGAGGGAAAAAAGAAGTGAGCAAAGGGACTATTTTTTCAAAGTGGGTAGAATAGAAAATGAAGAGACTGAAAGGGAGTCCTTGGGGGACCCCTATAGGTTGGCCCTTAAGCCCAACAGATGAGGCTAGGCCCTTAAACCTTTAGGGCAAAAAAATAAGTAGGCCTTACATTCTCCCTAACAAGAAAAATTTTTGACCTTGAAAATTAAGACTTACTAGGAAAATAGATGTGGATGTGACTTCTTGAGATCCTCCTCTAGCTCCTAAGTAGGGTGGTCACCTGTCCTCCGGTTCTAGATGACTTTGACAAGACTGACTGGTTTTCCCCGACGTTCCTCTACCCTACGGTCCTCGAGAGCAACCGTTGGTACCTCCATCGTAAGATCCTTCCTAATTTGTACATCCTTGACTTCCAATACATGCGATGGGTAAAAAACGTACTTCCTCAATTGTGATACGTTGAATATTGGGTAGAGATTGGCCAACTAAAGAGGCAAATCAATCTCATAAGTCATAGGCCCAATCCTTCTCGAGATTTGGTACAGTCCAAGAAACTTAGGAGAAAGCTTCCTTGAGTGGAGAGCCTTTCCCACACCAATGGTTCGGGTCACCTTCAAGAACACGCGAATTTCGAGGGTCTCCTCCTTCGGTCTGCATAAGCCTTCTGCCTACTTTAAGAGGCCTGCAACCGATCCCTCACCATTTTCACGTTCTTTGTAGTCTGTTCCAACAACTTTGGTCCCACTAGCACTACTTCTCCATCTTGGTACCAACATAGAGGGGTCTTGCACTTCCTGCCATAAAGGGCTTCATATGGCGCCATGCCGATGTTGACATGGAAACTATTGTTGTAAGTGAATTCGATCAAAGGCAAAACTTCATCCCAAGCACCCAAATGATCCAACATGCATGTCTTCAATAAATCCTCAAGCGAATGAATCATTCTCTTAGACTGACCATCAGTCTAGTGATGATATGAAGAACTCATGGTTAACTTGCTACCCAAAGCACTCTACAAAGTCTGCTAGAAACGGGAAGTGAACCGTGAATCTCTATCTGAAACTATGCTCGACGGTACCCCATGCAATCTCACTATTTCCTTAATGTACAGCTGCACCAACTTGGCCATAGGCATTCTAAGGTTCATTGCCAAGAAATGAGCACTCTTGGTCAATAAGTCCACTACCACCCAGATCGTATCATGACTTCTAAAGGTTCGTGGCAAATGGGTCACAAAATCCATAGCTATGCTATCCCATTTCCACACCAGTATGTCCAACGGCTATAGAATTCCACAGGACCTCTGATGCTCTACCTTCACCTTCTGACATGTCAAACAGGAGGATACAAACTGAACAACATTTTTTCTTCATACCCTACCACCAGAAGGTTTCCTTGAGGTTCTGATACATCTTAGTCATGCTAGGATGCAAGCTAAGACGACTCTTATGTCCTTCCTCAAGGATCAGCCTTTTTACCTCAGTATCATCAGGTACACACACCCTACCTTGGAATCTTAGTACACCGTCACTACCCAAGGTAAACTCCTTCGCTTCATCTGACCCAAGCAATTCTACCACTCTTTTCAAACTGGCATCCATCAACTTCCTTGACCAAGTTCAGGAAGTCACTAGATATAATCAGGTTACTACACCTAACAAACTTAGATCCCAACTTAACTTGCAACTTCATATTTCTGAATTTTTCTAGCAGCTCCATCTCCTTGATCATAAGATGTGCAATATCCATTGTCTTCCTACTTAAGGCATTTGCCACCACATTCGCCTTTCTCAGATGATATGGAAGTTTGAAATCATAATCCTTCAAGAACTCCATCCAGCTCCTTTGCCTCATGTTCAGTTCTTTCTGATCAAACAAATACTTGAGGTTCTTATAATCACTGAATATGCGAAATTGGGTACCGTAGAGATAGTGCCTCCAAATCTTCAAAGCAAACACCATGTTTGCCAACTCCAAGTCATGAGTGGGGTAGTTCTTCTCATGCACCTTAAGTTGCCTCGAAGCATATGCCACCACCTTCTTCTCCTGTATCAACATATAACCAAGACCCAGATGAGAGACATCACAGTAAACCTCAAAGGGTTTACCAACATCAAGGATCACCAACACTGGATCACTCGTTATTTGCTTAAGCTCTTGAAAGCTTTCCTCACACCTATTAGTCCAGGCAAAAGGTTGGTCCTTCCTGGTAAGCTGTGTCAGAGGCGCCACTATCTTAGAGAATCCTTCTATGAATCTCCTATAGTAGCTAGCTAAATCCACGAAGCTTTTGATCTTTGTTGCTGACTTGGGACTTTCCCACTTAATCATTGCCTTCACTTTTTCCGGAACCACCGCTATGTCGTCTATGAAGACTATGACAAACTTATCTATGAATAGCCTGAATATCTTATTCATGTAGTCCATGAATACAGCTGGAACATTGGTCACATCATCTGCCTTCACCAAGATCTTGTGATACCCTGATCGCAGATATATCTTGGAGAACACTGACGCCCCATTCAATTGATCCATCAGACCATCTATCCTCGGAAGGGGGTACTTATTGTTGATCGTCATCTTGTTCAGCTGTTTGTAGTTCACACATAGGCATGAGCTCACATCCTTCTTCTTTACCAACAACACTAGTGCTCCCCATGGCGAAGTACTAGGTCATTGGAACTGTTTCTCCAATAATTACTCTATCTGATTCTTGAGTTCCACCAACTCCGCCGGAGCCCTACAGTAAGGAGCCATTGATATTGGACCGGTTCCAGGTACCAGATCAATAGAGAACTTGACTTCTCTACTAGGAGGCAACCTTGGTACTTCCTCCGGAAACACGTCCTCAAACTCGTGCACCATTGGTATAACTGTCGTCCTTTCCTCTTTCTCCACCTCTAGATGTGTGAAGATAATGAAGCAATACGCACCGCCTTGGATCTTGGGAAGATAACAACTCAGGCTCCTCTGAGTTGGAGAACAACAATCTTTTCTCCTGACAGTCTATAAGAACACGATTGGTAGAGAGCCATTCCATCCCTAAGATCACCTCCAACTCTTGTAGAGGTAGGCATATTAGATTCACTTTATATATGCGATGATGTCCTGATCAAACCCGGTGCCAGAGTAGATACCACAAGGTCACATTGTAGCTCACAAACTGGCATACCTAATCTTTACAACAAGTTTTGACACAAAAGAGTGTGTCGCTCCAGAATCATACAGTACACACAAAGATTTACCAATAATCATATAGTGACCCATGACAAGGTTACCTGAGCTTGTTGCCTCTGCTCCAGTCATAATATATACCGAGCCCGCTGCCTAAGGCTTGTTGTCTCCTCTCCTCTATTGGTTCTAGGCTGGAGTTTGAATTGGGGTCCGTGCCACTGCCCTCGTAAGAGTGAGGCAATCCTTGCTGAAGTCACCTTTTTTGCCACAATTATTACATCTCTTAAAGCCTACCAATTTAGGGCAAACACTCCTGATGTGCGGTCCTCCACACTGAAAGCACTGAACTGTGCCCGACTAGGAAGAAGAACCTCTAAACCCTTAAGACTAGGGGTGAGGCCTAATATATGGTTTCCTTTTCTCTTCATGCCTAGGTTTGAACCCAGACGTCCCACCAACCCTCTCTTGTTGTGGGTGTTGAGTTTCCACCTCAACCTTCATCCTTTCCATGACCCTAGCCTTCTCCACTAGGGCTGCAAAATCCTTGATAGAGAGTGGGGCCACCATCAGACGGATGTCTCCTCTGAGACCGTTCTCAAATTTCTTGCATCACCACTCCTCATCTAGTGGCATGGTGTAGAAGTGGCTGAGGTGCTTGAACTTCTCGGCATACTCTGCTACAGACTTGCTTCCCTAGGTTAATTAGAGGAACTCCACCTTCGTAGCGTATCTAACGTTGTCTGGAAAGTATTCAGAGAAAAACTTCCTCCTCAAAACTTCCCATGTGACTGGCTCCTGCCTTGCTTTCATGATGGACTTCATGCTAATCCAGTAGTGTTCTGCCTCTCTAGTGAGCATGTACACTGCAAAAGTTAGCCTGCTCTCCTCAGGACACATCTTGGCGTTAAAGATCCGCTACATGTCCTTCAACCACTGGTTTGCAGCATCAAGACTAGTCTTACCATTAAACTTGACTGATTGATGCTTCAAAAAAATCCTCCAAGCTCCATTCTTGATGGGGAGGTCGTGGTTCAAAATCGTACATAGGGGCAGCAGTCCCGTTCTCCTCCAACTGTCGGAGGGCCTCCATGTGTTGCCTCTGAGCAACCTCAGAAGCCACCCTTGTAGCCTCCATCTGCTGCATAACCAACTACTGTTGCTCCATAGATGCTTTCTGACGCTGCATGGAAGCCTCATGCTGCTGATCATAGTGTTACTTTGCTGGGTCAAGACTGCCACCATGGCCTCTATCGCCCTTGTGATATGTGGTACATCACCTCGAGAAAATTGAGGATTCATACGAGGAGGTGCAATACCATTGGGCACACAGGGAAAACGATCAGTCAAACTTGATTAGACAGGTAACTTAGTTAACAACACTAAGAAGACACAACGAAAGCTAAGCAAGCACACAAGTCTACAAACTATAAGGAACGATCGCTCTAATGCCATAAATGTAACGTCGCTTTTAATAAATAAACTTAATTAAATGAAACATCACATAGAATAATATAAAGGGCATTGTCATGGAGTAGAAATGTCACACCTTACGGTTATCCAAAATACTTGGGGAAAAAAACTAAGGCACACCACAATGCCATTAACAAAATGAAATAAAAGTTTAACAGTATCTAAAATAAGATAGTACATAGGCCACAGTGCCTTAAAAGAAAACTCGGAGTAAGGGGATCCAACCCAAGATAAGCTACGCAACGAAGTTTCCATCACCCTGATGACCACGAAAGGTTCCCACATCTGCTCACATCATTAAATTGATGATCATCGCAAAAGGGGAAAACCACACAGAAAACACACAAGCAAACAGAAAGGGTAAGTTAGAGTAAAAAGGTTTTATCATACAATTGAGCATGCAATTTAAAAGTCAATAATACATGAATAAACCATGCATGTGATAGCAACCAGGCAAGACTCTAAGACTCAAATATTCGGATACATATAATCAGCCAGATTCACTGGATGTTTACACTTGTGGTGGTCTATACTGCTCTACAGAGCCATTGCCAATGTAAGATCCGAGAAAATTAAATAGTTAATTAAATAATTATTTAATAAATGCGGGTAATAAAATCATTTAAGGTATTTAAGATTGCTATGATGTGGAAAAGTACTAGCTCAAGTGGTTGAGAGTACTTTGGTTGTGTGAGAAGGCTTGGGTTTAAGTCCTATGTATGTCATTTGTATGTTATTTAATTTATGCATTTTTATGTTATATATTTGAATGTGAGACGTGATAACATAATCTTAGAATTGGAGGAATTATCACGAATATGAGTTGGTTGAATTGGTTGTGCACTTGCTTTGGGATTGAAGGGTTGTGAGTTCAAACCTTGCTAAGAACTAATTAACTCTCTTTTTGCCAAATTTTCTTTTAGCATGAATATGAAGGGTTTAGGAACCCTAGCAGCCAATAGAAAGGTAACTTAAGGTCTGGAAAACACTTGGTTATTATCATTGATCAGCCTTAATCTTCATTATTTTAATTAAAAATTCGTTTTGGAGAATTAAAGGATAATTAAAAGAGAGTTAAGGTTGAGAGAGGGAGAGAATAGGTAGAGAAAGGTCTGGACTGCGTGTGTGAAGCTGTGGGCTGAAGTATTCCAGTGAATTGGCACGAACTACAGAGAAAATTGGAGTGGAAAGCAGTTTTGGGGGTGCAAGCAAAGAACAAGAGAGTTCTTGGGGTTAAAGATATATCAAATTCGCGTTTTAGCAAGGATTCGAGGTAAGGGGAGTTGTTTTTAATCTTTTTGATTCATGATTACTGTAATGTATTGATATGAATCGAACTGCATGAAATTCCCTATTGAATTGTGCTATTTTTGTGAAAATTTGGGAATCTGCCCAGAAACCGCCTGGCGGGCATACATGTGCCGCCAGGCGGCACATCAGTGTTGACCCAATTCTGGGTTTTTGTTTGAGTTGCCTGGCAGTAGGATGTATTTCGCCAGGCGGTTCTTTACGTCTGATACTGTGTTGTGTTGTTTTCTTGAATTTCTGCGTGTGTTGGAATTCCATTGGGATGATTACCCTATTTGAATATTTAATTATACGTGAATGTTTCGCTTAGGATGAATATAATCCATTATAACCTGTAAGGGTTCGATTACGTGAGGGTGGGTTTCCAGATTCTCTGAATTTGACGTTAGTGATGCCTTCCCTAAATCGGTATCATGTTCTGGAGTGGATTGGTATCACGAAATTTAGTTATTTTTGTAATATGAATGCCTGATAGTTGATTGGAAAGAAGAAGAGTAGGATTGGATTCGGGGGGTAAGTGCGGAAACAGGTGCAGTGCGACCTGGTTCTGGTCTACCGCCTGGCAGCTCCTTCCTAGCCGCCAGGCGATGACAATGGGCTGGACAATATGATGTAGTAACGAGGTTAGTTGCAAGGGAGAAAGAGAGTTTTGGTAAATTAAAGGGGATGGTGCAATTGGTGATTAAAATGGTGGACGGATGTACCTGTGTGCTAAGGCTTAATTATAATTGAAGTGTGAATGATGGTATTACATAAATAGCACATCACTGTGAGGGATAATTATAGAGAAAGATGTGTTAGGTTGGAGTATTTTCAAAGAAGTATAATGTGGATGCAATAGTGGCTAAGTAAGAGTCATACTAAGTGGAAGCTTAAGTGGAAACTTAATTGGAAAGGATTTGAATTGAGATTATGGTAAAGTTGCAATAGAAATAACAGTCACTTATTTAGAGGTGTCTGGACTATGTGGTACTATCATTCTATGGAAGCTAATATGGGGATAATAATTGCATGATTAGAAAATCCTAATGCATGACTGAAATAGATTATGATCTTGAATTATGGGTAAAGGATGGGATGGAGTAAGAGGGTGGTTTCTGCTATAACTTGGTAAGTTTTATTACTCTACTTGTTGGTGGGTAAATCATCTAGCTTAAAAGGAGTAGAAATATGCGTATGTGTGGTAAGAAATTGAGTTGTTGTGATGTGATGATCAGACTTGAGGTCCATTAAGTGAGGGTGGTACAATAATCTAGAACACCTTGGGGTCTAGGTCGGATGGTATTGAATGCATAAAACAGCAGGTTTCTGCTACTGTCATGGCGCTTGGCAGCTCGAGTAAGTGCGCCAAGCGATAGGAGTTGTAGGAGAGTCCTCTGCATTGCATGGCGCCTGATGGCAAGGTGTGCTCCGCCAAGCAGTGATTGAAAAACAGTGAGGGCCAAGAAAGCGCTGGCGCCTGGCGGTGAGAAGGTACCGCCAGGCGGTCTGGGTCAGTTTAGCCTGGCGGCACTTGGTGTTGCGCCGGGCGAAAACCTAACAGACTATGACTTGTGTGCATTGCTTTTAAGCGATAATTCTATACTTGGATCGGGAGATGTTGTGCCATGAGCGGGTAGGTTCATGGATGGTGGATAACATGTGATGATATGAGCAGGGAGGTTCATATCAAGTTACTCTCGCGTAGGGATACGAGCGAGGTAGGTTCGTATGTTCCGTGCTCACGCTTGAGAGATGCCACGTGCAGGGAGGTACGGGGCTGGTGGATCACATGTGTTGGACTACATGCAGGTAGGTCCGTAGAGCAGGACTACGAGCGGGGAGGTTTGTAGAGTAGGACTACGAGCGGGGAGGTTCGTAGAGGCAGGATCACGAGCGGGCAGGTTCGTGTGAGCATCATTTTCCCGAGTCCAAGGCTAACCATTTGTGTGATTTGAAGGCTGAAAAGCCTTGGGGTTAAGGTCTTGGCCAAGAACTACGTAGGTTGAATTAAATGGGTGTATGATTTATCTGATGTTATTATATATATGCATATATGTTATTTTTATTTTCTCAGCTCACCCTTTTTGTTTGTGTATGGCGATGATCGTGTGATTCGTTACACAAGAGCAAATGTGGATACAGGTGATGCTGAGGATGCTCAGGCAACGGAGTAAGGGCTAGCTGAGATTAGAGCTAGGCATATTTGATTATGTTTTTATTTTATGATTATGGATTCTTGGAAATTGTAACGTCTTTATGACTACTTTCTTACAATTTTTGGCGCATGATTAATTATATTAAAATTTTCCCGTATTTGGGAATAATAATATCATGACAATTTAATTTCTTTTTCTTATTTATTTATTTATTTAAGTAATATTCCTTAGGGATGTTACAGTCAATGGATTTCACCCTACCACACACAAGGTTAGCCTTCAAACATCTAAGACCATTATCTTGCAAAATACTAGGGCCTCTTGCTACTCTCTCCACTTGAGTCAGTACGCTCTACGTGAGACTAACTCACTTTAGAGCTTCAGGATGCAATCCTTACTTGAATCCTTACTTAGTTATATATTGAGGCACCACCACGAAACCTTACTAAGAGGTTCGTGGAATTACGTCCATTACCTGAGACACCACCATGAGCTCTCACCAAAAGGGTCATGAAATTATGTCCATTACACGAGGCACCACCATGAACTTTCACCAAGAGGTTCATGGAATTACGTCCATTATATGAGGCACCACCATGAACTCTCACCAAGAGGTTCATGGAACTACGTCCTACCCATACCATAGCCATGTCTCACCAACCAATTATAGTCATGCATACCAATCTCATTCCAATATTTAACCAACCATCCAATCATGTGTCATACGCATAATCATACCAAGCTCATTAGTTCTAGCCCACACAAATAGATAATGCATACATATTCACATGTTTTATACTTTAATTTGGGGAAACCACTCAATCATGCAACCAATCATCAAAAACAAGGAAGAGAATAGCATTACAGCATGTACCAATCTCGCTCAAGCCATGACCCTTGCTCAAGCGAAAAAGACTTTTCGCTTAAGCTACAAGCTCTCGCTTAGGTGAGACTGCCATCAGAGAGCATTGTAGCTTCCCGAATTCTCGCTTGGGCGAGATCTCCTCGCCTGAGCGAGACTGCCCTTCGCCCAAAAGAGAGGCCCCTCGCCTCAGCTACTACTGAAGTGAAACACATCAGGTTCCTATGAGTTCTCTCTGAGGCGTGCCCCTCTTGCCTGAGCGAGATGATTCGTGGCTCAAACAAAAGCTCTCCGCCTGAGCGAGAGCTCGAGCAGGAACCTAGGCCAGTTTCTGCTATTCTCGCCTAGGCGAGACAAGCCCGCTTGGGAGAGAATACCAGTTCTTGCCACTGTTCTCACCTGCATCAACCATACATTCAATCCCAAACAACATAACAAGGTATTTCATATAACCATAGCAACACCCAAGCCATACGAACACGAAGCAAAGAAAAAAATAGACAGACTTTCAAAAAATACAAGGAACCCTAGCTTCCCTTACCTGGAAAAAGCAAGAAAATGCACCGACACTTAAGCAAATGGGCACTACAGCTCCAGGAGCAGATTCGTGAGTTGGAAAACACTGGCATAGATAGAAAACAAGGTTATCAAGATGAACCTCTGTTGGCACCACGAAAATAAGACTAGAGAGGAGAGGATATGGGTTGAAGACCAACTTACGTGGAGTAGAAATGGGGTTGAGCTAGCTTGAAGACGAATGGGATCCAAACCCTAGCAGAGCTCTGTTGAGGGAAAAAGGAAGTGAGCAAAGGGACTATTTTTGCAAAGTGGGCAGAATGGAAAACGAAGAGACTGAAAGGGAGTCCTTGAGGACACCCTATGGACTAGCCCTCAGGCCCAACAGATGAGACTAGACCCTTAAACTTTTAGGGCAGAAAAATAAGTGGGCCTTATAATTTCAATGTTCAATGTTTCTTAAAGTAGACATAGATATGGCAATTTTATCTCCCATTTTTGTTACTAATATTAAATGTGTTTTTTTTTTTACTTATTTGATTTTTAATATTCAGAATTATACTTCATTGTTGATTTTTTTTTTCTTGAGAATATTTCTATGGTGATTTTGATTTTTTAATTTTTTTGTAAAATTTAGATAGTTGGATATATAGTAAAATCTTAGTTACTAAGAGCCAAAATATTCTAAATTTAAAATGTAATTAGAAGTAAGATATAAAAATGATTTGCATACATCACTACATATTTTTATTAATTTTATAAATTATTCTTTTGTTGCAATTTTACTTGCTAAACGATATAAGAAAATTTTAAAAAAATTTAAAATTAATCATTAATTTTATATCTTTTTGTAAATTGTATTATGTGTTAAAATTTAAATAATTCTTTGTTTTGCAATATTTATTTTTTGAAATAATTGTAAAATAGGTTTACCCTGAATATAATCGGTATATGTTGAAATTAGACATGTCAAAGTGAGCCAACCTGGCTCACATGGGTTGGCTCACCACGAGTTGGGTTGAAAATGAATGAACCCAACCCAACTCACTTTATGGTGAGCGAGAAATTTTCCAATCCGGCTCAACCCACCACGGGTTGGTGGGTTAAGTGGGTGACTCACCAACCCATATAAAAAATTATTTATGTATTTATTTTTAAGTATTAAAATATTTAAATAATTTTTAACCAACCCATGAGATGATAATCATAGTAAAATTAAGAACCAATATTTTCATCATGCTCACCACCAATATATGATGAATTGTTTCCAAGAAAGTGTCCAGATAGTCCAAGAAAACATGACTAATATTACACACTTTTTGTCATGCTATTCAACAAAATATAAATAAAAAAAATACACATTTTTGTCATGCTAATTTAGAAAAAATTGTTTATAAGACGGTTGTTTGAGTAATTTACTATAAAGATTATGGTTAAAGAATAAAGTATGAACGTATATAACTTGACAATCAAATTAATTAAACATTTAAACTATTCAAATATTATTGAGCAACATTCTAGCATTTAAAAATATGAAATTGTGAACATATATAAGTAGTAGTAGTAGTAGTAGTAAATAATTATTAAAAAAATTAAAAAAAGTTGTAAAAAAATGTTGGTGGGTTAAGTGGGTCAACCCACCCTTAACCCGGCTCGAACCCGTTTAACCCGTGGGTTAAGTGAGTTGGGTTAAATTCATCCCACTTTTATAAAAACTGAATTTTTCTCAACCCAATCCGGTTCGAATCCATGATGAACTTAGTTGGCTCACAGGTTGAAATGCGTTTTGACATCTCTTGAAGACATGAATCCATTGAGAAGTCTAGAAGTTGCTCTAAGATATTGTTTTGGTCCCATAAATAACCTCGTATTACTCCTGTAGGAACAAAATGAATTATTATAATATAAATATTTTTAAAATAGAAATTTTCTTTTATGATAAAATTTAAACATTTTATAATAATTATTATAAATTATATGAATTATTTTTAATTAATCAATAGTATAAAAAATTAAAAACACCACACTATATAGTCTGCTAATTTATTATTTGAATAGTAAATATTAGATTGAGAATTTATGGTATGCTTTTATCGAGTAAATAAAATGCATTGTGATAATAGTGTTATTTTCAATTAAAAATTGCTTGGAGTCTTAATCATTTAAAATTCTTTATCGTATATAATAATTGCCACTTCTACTTTATTAAGTGTTTTTATACAATTAGTTCACATCTGATATGATTTTGAACTATATGTACACATCTTTTAAAAGTGTAGTATTGTAGAAGTAAACACTTTTTCTAGTTAAAAGTTTAGTTTTCATTTTTTTTTATTTGATTTTTTCGAGAATTTAAGCATTATTATTTTCTTCTTAACAGATAATAAGTATTATAATAGGAATAGTGAAGAACTTAGGACTTTTGAATTCACTAGGTATATTTAAGACAACACATGCTTGTTCACTTAAGCAAGTCATTCGTTTGGAAGCTTTGATGATTTATTCTACTTGCTTGTGAGGCATGGGTGCTCACTTAAGTGAGTTATTTGTTTGGAAACCCTAAAACATGGTTTTACTTTCTAAAGCAAGATACAAATAGGTACTTAAACTAATTGAGCTCGCTTAAGCACGCCATCATTAAGTAAACTAATTTTTGGAGAATACTTAATTAAGCGATTTGTTATATTGAGGCCACAAAACTTTTAATAGTCTTTAAAGTCACATATATATTGTTTTCTCAATCTATAGATGGAAAGTTAGATAAAGAAAGTCAAGGACAACTTCTATTTTCAAAGGATCTCCTTTTCCAATTTTTCTATAAATGTAAGTGACAAATTTAATTCTTTTGTTGGAGTTTAATGTAATTAGAATACTTTCTCGTAATCACTATTTTCATATTCAATAAAATTGATATGACTTATATTCTATGATTATTACTTGTTTTTAGTTTAAATTCTTAATAATTCAATGTTCTTGTCTTAAAAAAGCTTAATTTTGGATTATGTAACCATTATAGTAAATATATTGAAAATTTATATATGTTAGTATAAATTGTGATTATATAATTGACTATACAATGTCTGTTTATGAGTTTCAAGCAAGTTTTGCCAAAAGCATAATTAGTGTAGAACAAGCAAACATATAAAGATTGAATTAAAAAAGTCTAAAAGAAGAGTAGATGAGTTTAAACAAAGATTGGATTCTAGGTTTAAAATGTCTTTCCTAGCCAAGAAGGGAGAGAGAGGTTGAATTGACTAAGTACTAAAAATTATGTCTAATTAAAACTTATAAAAATCCCTTTTAATTCAAATTCAATTGACCAATAAATCAGAGTTGTATTGCTGCAGGACCATGCATTTCAGTCGATTGAAAACATAAACAACAGATTAATTTGTTCATGCAATATGATTTAGCAAATTGAAATATAAAATCAACCAACTGATATTTTGGAAAATTATGTACAAACACAAAAAGCATTAAACTCACTCAAACAACATGCTTTCTCATTCAAGATTTGTCCAATCATTATATCCAACTTAGTTGTATTACCATATTATGTTAAAACACTTGCACACCTTACAATGATTGATTTAATGAGTTTTCTTGAGATTTAAATGAAGAACAAGATTGGGAGAAAGGATCAAATGTTGATTTTTATACTGGTTCACTAAATAATTGAGTTACATCTAGTTTATCAAGACAAATTGAGCCTAATCATGCATTATATTAAAAGAAATACAAAATCCCTAAAAGATTACACTTTTGAATAAAGCAAAAACACTAAGATTCTTGAATCCCACAAGAACCTTAACCCCTACACTGTAAGTATCCCACTTGCAGACCTGAAATCACACCAGGAAACACATAAAAGCAGAAGAACAACCAAACTTGGGTGGAGGCTCTCCCTAGCTAACCAAAACACGTTCTTCAATGCTTCAAACAAGCAAAACTTTGCTCCAAGATTCAAAGATCTTCAATCATAAGTTGCACATTGTGTAATCCATAGAGAGAAAGTTTTCCAAATTCATATCAATGATTTCACGCTCATAAATCTCAAATGTTTCTTCACTTTCTAAAAAACCAGCTTAGATAGCTTGGTCATAAATGAATTCAATAGGTTGGTTTGTCCGTACAATCTGTTGATTTCACTTGACTTAAGTGAAATCAATCGATTGAAAAAAAATTCAACTAATTGAATATATTCATACCACAACTATATGCATGAAGCCTTTTAACATGTTCAAAAACCTTTTAAACAAATTGAAAAGGACAAATACATGACAAAAAGACATTAATCCTATGTTATATAGTCTATGAATACAATACAAACTTGAAGCTTTGAGATCTTTATGATTACTCTTAATGCAATAGACCACAAGCTTGATCATCAACAAATCTTCATCAATCACACATTATCTTATGCACTTGCTTCATAAAATCTATGCACAGGGTCACTTCTGCTAACATGGACTAGACAAGCCAATGCGTTAGACAACCTAAGAATGGTCAAGCTATGAGACGACTACATGCATTAGATGAGCCTGAAAGAACTGCATCATTTTGGTTTAGTCATTCCATTCATTTAATTAGTAATTTAATATTTGAGTTAATATATTTTTTTTTGAATATTTTGGAATCATAATTAATGAAAGAGTCACAACATTGAAATTATCTTTTAATAATTAAATTTGATTTGAAGGATCCCATAAAATAAATTATATCTTTAAAGCAAAAATATTTTTGAATTAAGTAGTTATTTATCTATGTATAGAAATATTTTATAAATGACTAAAAATATTTTATATTTATCATGATCATATATTGATTAAATATGATTATAATTGATATTATTCCTATTGAGATATTACATAATTTATTTCCTAAGTTTTCTTTAGTAGAGAATCTCTTAACATAAGAGAGAAGAAAATATAAATACATTCTATATCAAATGTTATCTAATCTCAAGAATGAAATAATTGATTAAAGCTTCAAAAAATATATTTTATCATACAAAATCTTCATCAAAGAATATCTTACAAATGAAGGATTATAAGGAAGATTATTTGAAGAAGATTCAAGTAAAGTAGTTACAACAAGAAAGTAAACAGAAGAAGAAATATTATATATGTGCTTATAGCACCAAGTTGTACTCTACTAAGTCTTAAACTCTTCTAGTAACTAGTATTCTAGCTTGATTGTCCTTCACTCCCAATAGATGTCATATAAGGTGTAGGGGTACCTACAAAAGACACTCTGATGCTTAAATTAGCACTGGTGATACCAAGGAATCTCAGAATAATAATTGCATAATGAAAGCATAAAACAACATGCTATTTATACCCTTTTAGCTATGAGTCCCAGTAGAATGTGCTCTTTTGGCCCAAAATACCTTTTTGGTTGCTTTTAGGGTCCAGCGATAATGGTAAAATTACCATAAAACCCTAACTGGTTGTCGATCCTCAATAGTTGGTCCCTTGAGTAGTCGTTGGTTCGAGAGCTAATATGTGTAGCCTTTTGAAGTAACCAATACCCAATACCCGACCTTAGTGGGATAAGGTCGAGTACGAGTACAATGGAAATATCATAGCCTTTAGAGTAACCAATACCCAATACCCGACCTTTGTAACGTCCTAGCCGGAAATTACTTATTTAAAATAAAAATAGGTAATATATGAATAACCTTATTTATTAATAAATTCTTTTCCCCAAACCACGGGAAATTTAAAATTGTTTCAACGCGTCAATTTAAAAAAAATCCATACAGCGTCCCATTATCTCAATTATAAATAAATCATGATATCTGTTAAAAAATAACTCATAAAATTCTAGAAAAAAACAAGTATAAACTCCCATCATTGATCCCCACTCTAACACTATGCGTCCACACGCTCACCTGCATCACCATCTGCTCCCATGTAACAAGTTACATGATCATCGCCAAAACCCACGTAGAAAGGGTGAGCTCAAATAAGACAAATAGATACAACATTACAAAATTAAAGCATCTCAAAAATATAATTCATGTCAGCATTTCCCATTCCTCAGTTTCTCGACTTTCAACCCTTAAATGCCTCTTGATTCTACACCCTTTGGTGAGTACACTGATCGATCTTTGTTGCACGAGTGTCTACTCGCCCCTCTGACTATAGGCCACCACCTAATAGTCCACACGTGGGAATAAATTGCCATGACCACAAGTAAGCGACCTGGGTCGAACACCCTTAACTCGTGGTTAATTTGTTTAAGTTCCCCACCCTTACCACAAGTAAGCGGCCTGGGTCAAACACCATTAACTCGTGGTTAATTCGTTTAAGTTCCCCACCCTTACCACAAGTAAGCGACCTGGGTCGAACACCCTTAACTCGTGGTTAATTCGTTTAAGTTCCCCACCCTTACCACAAGTAAGCAGACTGGGTCGAACACCCTTAACTCGTGGTTAATTCGTTTAAGTT
>Ga0214544_1003819_pt1 | contig 30729 bp, 6 predicted proteins | sample CNSS3metaG_FD_160074 | JGI IMG/M metagenome (GOLD analysis project Ga0214544, IMG submission 160074) | Root nodule microbial communities from cowpea collected in UCLA plant growth center, Los Angeles, California, USA - CNSS3 | ecosystem: Host-associated > Plants > Roots > Nodule | place: USA...
TATATATATATATATATATAAAGAGCGAGAGGAATGGAATCTTGTTTAAAAATAATTTACGCAAATTGAAAAAACATATAGTTCTAATAGGAGTATTGTTTCACTTAAAATCATGGTTGGAATAACTTTTGAAAAAATTTATGAATTATGACCCGTTTTCTTAACAATGAAAGGAATAAATCAAAATGGATTTGACAGAATGAAAATCTTCATCCATATATCTTAACGAAACCAAGTAAGATAGGTTCATTTAAGCCAAAAATCTATCTCACTCTTCTCATATAAATAAGAACAAAATCAAATCCAAGTTCATTAATCATTATGTTATTTTATTTAATGATATTTAAGCAATCCACTATTGATATAGAAATTTTGCGGGAGAATTTTTGGTAATTTTTTTTTTTCATATTGACGTGTCTCCCACACTTATGGGGGACCAAACTTTATAAGTGAACTTCTAAAATAACTTTCTATGTTAAAACTTTAATAATTTATCTCACTTTTCTAAAGTGTTTCTAACACATATGTGACTCCAGCCACAAATTTGTGTTATGTTAAAACTTTAATAATTTATCTCACTTTCTAACGTGTTTGTAACACTTATGTGACTCCAGCCACAAATTTTTGTGAGTGATATTTTTTATGCACTTTTCTTTATTAATATACCTCTCACTTTTAGTTTTGTTTACTAATCTACCTCTCATGTGAAATGCCCATTGTACTTAGTTACTTAGGTTTGCTTGGAGCACAACAATAAAATGCACAACCAATAAAACTGTTCGTTGCGGAGAGTAATTAGTTTCTGTTTTGGTCGTTTTCCATTGTCTTAGAGGTATTTGCATTGCATGTGTTGATTTTTTTTGAATAGACACCACTAGTATACGTATGTGGTTGATCGATTGGGAATTTAGAATACTATGAGTTGGTGTCAACATCAACATGAAAAGCATCTCCTTTTCTTAGAACTATTAGTGCAGAAAAGTCAGAGGGCCTAGCAACACTGACATAATGCCCCAGAAAACAAGTGGGAAAATGAAAGGATGGAAAAAACAATGACAGAGGAAAAACAACCTCCATGGTCAAGCATAAAGTTCGAATGATGATCATGGGCCCAAAAACCCAACTGTGCAACTTCCAAACTAATGTGTTTGATATGATTTCTTATTACAGATGATATTCATTATTGACTACTGTAATGTTGAAGGATTGAACTAAATCATTTCAATTGCTATCTATTTGGTGGGTCGGGCGCATTACACATGTTTAAGGAAGGAGACAGACAAGGTACGTGGTTGATTTATAAACAAATGACTTTGTTCACTGAAATTTTGAAACTGTTTCCACCTTTATCCCAAACCCTAACTTAGTTCTCAACTTTTATTCTTCTTTCGAATTGGTGGTAGGTAGCCACTGATAAGCACCAAAGTCAGAATGGATCAACTTATTAAACAAACATGACATGTGATTTGAGTCCCATAAATACATATTGGTGCCTCACAATTTACAGCCTATGTCCTAAAAACTAAAGACAAAGAACAAAATAACATATATACAGAAGAAAGATTGAAAAGAACAATATTTGTTACAGTATCTAAAACCTTAAACTATCAATTTTATATAATGTTCCTAATTAAATTCATATTATGTGTTGTCGTGATTCGTTATTAAACTTAGCTTGATTATTAATCACACTCGTTGGAAGAAAGATGAAGAAAAACAAAACATGTTTGCTACATCAAATCGATGGTGAGACTCCTATTGCATGGAGCATATATCTAAGTTAATATTTAATTGTGGGAGTATGCAAAAATCAACAAAGTTGTAATTTAAACTTTTCTTCACTGATCTTTCAAGTTTCACAATTGTTCAAAAAAGTAATGGCATTGGCGTCTCGTCTGATTTAGGTGAACCAAGAAATGCTTGTTTTACAGTATTCTAACAGAGAAACTCTTGTTAATGTCCCTATTTAAACATTTCAAGCGCTGCAGTAAAATGTAAACTACGAAATTTAAAATCTGTTTCTATTAGGATTTCGTAGTGTGAATTTATTTTGAACCATGACTCGGACGCAAAATTCGGAAGAACTTTTGTAATTAAGGTCAAATTGCAGTCGATGTGGGTCATGCAGGCTCTATAAATTAGAGTACGTTGTCTTCCAACTCCAAGGAATAAAGTGAAACACCTTAACTTGAGTCTTACTGAGATGTATTGTACATTTTAAGATTGGAGAAGAGCACATAGATGATTGATTTACAGAGTTGGAACCCTCTCAGCTGATCCAGCAAGCACAGTGAGCAAGTTGTTACCAAAAGGGTCACTAAGATGTTTTGCCAAGTTCTCAACCGGGCCTTCTCCAGTCACATAAGCTTGGAAGTAGAAACCGAGCATCGCAAACATAGCAAGTCTACCATTCTTAATTTCCTTCACCTTTAGAAGTGCAGCTTGGTCTGGATCCTTTGCTAGCCCCAACGGGTCGAATGGACCACCTGGGTGAAGCTTGTCTTCAAAATCCTATAAAAGTATGAATGATGTCTGTTAAAATATATGAACAGGGTGGTGACACTCATTCCCATCATGTAAAATGTTACATACCAGGCCATTGATAATTCTGTAGTACTCAGCACCACCCACAAGAACTATCTCAGCAACAACAGCAACAATAAGATTGATGGGGATTGGTTTCCCGAAGTAGTTCAACGTACCCCCATCAAGAAGCAAAGCTCCGGTCTGCATTCATTCCATGGAGAAACATCACCTTAATGTAAGGCAGTTTTAAAATATACTATGTGCTAAAAGCTTAATGGAAACGATGCTCAATCTGAAGGCAACAAATGGTATTTGTTCATGACAAGAACTCGAGTAAATTGGAGTTGTTTTGTTCATGTCACAGGGTCTTGTCTGGCAACTACTTTCAAACAGATTGTGTACAGCTAGAAATAACAAATACATGTATAATTTCAAGTTATTCACCCGGAACTTAGATTAGATCTGTGTCATGATGGAGATCTAAACAACAGTTATTTAGTTAAGTGATAAAATCAGCGCGTTGAGGAATTTAACAGGGCTAACACAATTGATTGATAGATCTTGCAAACCTTGAACCAAACAGCCTCAGGACCACAGTTAGCTCCGTATTTGTTAAAGGCCTCAGGAATGATGAATCCAGCAGCACCAAGCATTGCCCATCTCGCATGAATCAACTCAAACGCCTGGTATCTGCATCACATCATCAAGAGAAAAACAACATTAATTGAAGAAATTGAGCATTTCAGTGAATACATAGACATCCAATTTTCTGAGAGTGTGCATACTTGGCAAAGTCCTCTGGCTTCTTGCTAAGACCAAACGGGTCATACCCATAACTGCAGGCACGCAGATCAACAAATTAAACAAGAACGAAGAATTAAACGGAATAAATATTCAGTAACATAAAGTTTTGAATAGTTTGCATGTCAATGAGAGTTATAGCATGAAAAAGAAAAGGATGAATAAGAGGCATACTCTCCGGGAACTTCTCCTGTCAAGTACTCCGGGATCTCTGATCGGTCCAAGAGACCCTCCGGCAAGAAGATCCTTCTATCAGGACCTGCCAAAAAGAGAAAGCAAAAGATGAACAAATCAAAAGCCTCGTATAAGATTATATCAGGTAATATTTCATCATGATTCTGGATAATTTAACACGAATGCAAATGGCCATTGGAGTTGAAGAATCACTCACCATACCACTTGGCGAGTTCCTCGTTGGCGGGGGACACAGCAGCAGCCTTTTTCTTTGGAGGAGGTGGCGCCGCCTTCTTCTTGGAGAAAAGAGCAACAGTCTTGAAGGTAACAGGTGTAGATGGTGACGGAGCAGACCTGGTGGCGCCTCTGAGGCTGACGGGGTTTCCAAGCATTTCTGACACAGCCACGGTGGAAACCGCCAGAGAAGCCATGTTTTGGAAGCCTCAGGTGATGGAGGTAGCTAGTTAGTTAGTGTGTAGTGATGGAGGGTGAAAAGGTTAGCAGAGGAAGATACTGTATGCATGGTTTGGTGGATGTGTAGGTGCCACGTGGATTCGTGATCCTGAGCTCTCATTGGTTTGAATGCAAAATGTGTAATCCAATGCAACAATTTGATTGGATTTATCTCACACGTGGAAGATCATGAGCTTACGTGGATGCTCCTGGGCGTGTGTACTTATTTGGTTTGGATAATGTGTTTTATGCTATACTTACCTCTTATAATGAGTCGTGTCATTCATCCAATTCAGGTTTTTACTAGTAAATTTCTTCCATTCGGCTGAGAAACCATTATTACCACAATAACATCCTAGTAAAGTTTTAATGTAATTAAGAATTAACATAAATCAAACAACCATGGAAGAAATTATTGTCTTTCGAGTCCTTCTAATGAAAAGACCATGTATATGTCTGGTATCTATGATGTCATCACTTATGTAGGCCCATTATTTTGTCCAATTTCTTATTCAAACTATCACAAATTCTTGCAGATAGGCTTTCTCTTGTTGGTTTTTTTACACATGCGGTGCAAATTTACATAAAAATTGTGAGAATAGACATGTTTTAAATTTATCACGAGTCATAAGTTAAGTTGTCTGTTTGTCACACGCCTTCTACATGAAAATTGTGTTCATACTACACTTTTTTAGTAGATTATAAAAAGTAAAAGTTGTGTTTCGAAAACACGGATTTAAGTGTATTTTTTATTGTGCTGAAGCGTTTGGGTATTAACGATTTTCAATTAAAATTTTAAAATTAGAAATTGTGTAGACAGGCACAACTTCCATCGAAGAAGTCATGCTCTAAGCTAATGACTTTCGATTGTAATTTCTAAATTACAAATCGTGGTAGGGGTACGACTTCTATTATATATATATATATATATATATATATATATAATTAATATTTTTATTGGATAAATTAAAATAATTATTACATTTACATGTTAAATTACTTTATAACAAGTTGTGGTGGGCTCACCTACCAATTTGATTGGCTAGACAAGTCAAACAAAAATGAGTTGAAAAGTTAAAAATTTCAATTTGACCCATCTCGTTTTGAGAGACTAACCCGCTCGTCACAATTTATTTTATCACTCTACTTCTAATCAACGTTAAGATATATGCTCGTGCATGTTGAATAATAACAACGATTATTGAATCATCCAACAATTCTTGAAATGTATTATTTATCTAAGATAATACAATTGTATTTTCCTTTATTATCAATTTGGATACATCCTTGACAATTGTTAATATTTTTAAAATAATTGTAATTTTAATAAAATAAAAATCAATTAACTATTTATATTTATATCTCAATCTTTTCTTTTTTTTAAAATAATCAAATTTCATTTATAAATTATATTTAAACTTTTAACTATATTTAAAATCTTGAAAAAAGGTAAGGATAATCTTAAACTTTAAAAGTAATAAATAAAAGGAAACAAAAGTTCAGTCGCGAAAGGCAATGAGTTGTTTTTAGTAGAGCTTTGAATGTTTTGTTTTGCTTAGTATGTGTTATGTATCGTTGAGCTCTAAAGGATACCGATATTTTGACATCACACTTTTTGTTTACCATTTGACATTATTTCTCATTCCTATTCACTTTTTCTTTCTTTTAGAAATATAAAATTAACTTTTGTTAAAATTATTTTACTCTTGAAAGAGTTATCAAATGGTCATCAAATAGAGATGACAAATAAACTCTTCCCGTGAGTATTATCTAAACTTATCACCGTTTTGACGGGAAATTCCCATATTGACTGGGTATAGGTATGGGTATAGGGAATCCCTGACTTTTTTAATTGGGTATGGGGATGTACATATCCTCGCGATAATACACGTCCCCACTACATCTCCCTCAATATTTAAATTATTAAAATATTCACAATTAATTAAGTAACTATATATATACTTTTTATTTTTTATTTCTTTTAATTATTTGGTTTGTCATGAAATTCATTTGCATATCCAATATATTTTTCATCTTATCATAACCTTTATGTAATTATGTTAAAATGATGTATGTCAATTAAAAAAAATTTATGTCTCACATTTGAATATTTTTATTATTTTTTAATATTTTTATTTATTATATATTTTACTTTCACATGAGAATGCTTAATACGTTCAATCTAAGTGTTTAATAGTATAAACCTTTCATTTACTAGTAATATCAAGAAAAAAAATATTATTTACTTATTATTATTCATTTTTGTTTCATTTAAATAACTTTTTTGTTTCGCTAAAATAATTTTCGTTATTTCTCAACCATTGATCATATATATTTATATTTGAAAAGTTTTCTTATATCTCTAAGGTATTTTTCATCTTATACATTTATTTTTCTTTGTACGATTTCTTTCAATAGTCTCTCAAATTGTTTCTAAGACACACATTTTGTTAATTTTTTAGTTTTTTATTTGTTGTTTATTTTCATCATGTAGAATACTATTCGATATATTTTATCTAATTATTTTTTATTTTCTAATTCATTATCAATCATACCATAACCTTGTCAATATAATTGTATAAATAACTTTTAATTACTACAATATAGAAATTTAATGTAATTGCCATGAATATTTTTTTATCACCATCCAACATATATTAGAGTTCAAAAGATACAAGATCTATGTTAAATTTTTTATCATTATGTTTACTATTTGTTCGTTGCGTCATTTTGATCAAGTGATGTATTATAACTTTTATTAGTTTAAAAAATATATTTATTAGAATTTAAAAAATTGAAGTAAACAAACATTTAGAATATATTTTAATTTGAATATTTGTTTTCCTTTTATATTTTATTAAAAATATTTTTAAATTTTATCAACTAGGTTTCGTTAATGTTTACAAATCTAATCAATGTTTTGGTTCTCATAAAATTTTATTTGGTATTATAATATAAAATGTAAACAATTATAATTTATTTCAAAGTACTTGATATCAAGAAAGAATTATCCTCCTAATATTGAATATTTGATAATATTATGTTTACCTTGTGTAATTTTTTATTATTTTATAAAAATTAATTAAAATTAATATTGAAGTATAAGAAAACAGGTATGAGTATGAATACGAGATTATACCCGTTGGGTATGAGACAAAAGTTTGATACCCATTTTGGGTATGTGATGGAATGAATTTTTTCTACGAGGATGGGTATAGAATAGAGAAACTCGTCTCTGCCACACCCTGTTGCCAACCTTGTCGTCAAATACTGTCAAAAAACATTTTCCTTCTTTAAAAGTATTAATTATTGTAATTAATGCACTCTATTTATATTAAAAGGTTTAATAATGACATGAACTAAGAAGTTTGTACTCATATAGCGCTAATATTAAATAGTTTAAGTAAGCGTTTCTATTCAATATATGCATCCAAAAGACATCTCATCAAGTGATTCGCTCTCTCCTTACTTTTTAAACCACTCCTTGTTTTCAAGTTTTAAGAAAATATTAATTTGGCATAAATACAATTTTGACATCTATTATTTGGCTATTTTGTTTAATGTGGTATTTTTTTTATTCGAGTGTTCGATAAGGTCCCAAATTACATTAATTTTGGTTAATTTGATCATTTTGTGTAAAGATGTTTAAATTGTTAACTGAAGGTGAATGGTGTATACCATTGTGGTTTTTTATTCTCTTTTTTAATTTTTATTTTATTTTTTTAATTTGAAATAAGTTGTTCATGTGTCAAGTCAACATTATCACGTGTCAATGTCAATGTCACATGTTAAGTCAATACCAATGTCATGTGTTAATGTCTTTTATCAAATTCAGTCATAATTTGGGTTAATTTTGTTTAATTTAGTTTCAATTTCTGTCGATTAATTCAACACTAATATCCATCGGTAAATCCGGTAGTAAATCCAAATTACTGACAGACATATCGTTGGTAAATTCAACACCAAAATTTGTCGATAAATTCGTCAGTAAATATTAATTAGCAACAAATATATTTTCGTCGGTAAATCCTCGTCAATAATTTATTTTTTTTGGTAGTGTATGAAATATAATGAGACTAGAAAAATAAAAAAAATTATATGATAATTATTAACATAAAATAACCTTAAAAGTTAAACGTAGAATAAAATAAATATTATTGTTTGAAACAAAATAAACCATTGTTTTATATTTTTTTCCATGGTTGAAATATTAATAATGAAAAAGTGTAATAAGATCATGTAAAATGTTATAGTGAACTTGACATCTTAGTTATGCTAGCATTCTAAAATTCATTTATCATTTGTCATCACATGAAAATTTATTATAAATAAAAAATAAAATAAAATAATACAAAACATGATAGACCACATCGAACTTATGAAAAAAAATTATACTTCATGAAACATATACAAACTATATCTATTTATATATATATATATATATATATATATATATATTAAAAAAAATCTACATAAATACATGTAAATAAAACATTTAATCACTTATATTTTTCTCTTTTAGTGAAATGATAAAGAATCAGATAAAATTTATAATTCAAAAATAGACAAATTATATCTATTATATACTTATGAAAACAAATAAATACATAAAAAATAAAATATTAAATCACTTATATTATTATATATTATTAAAAGTTAAATTAATCAACTTAGTATAATGATTTCCTTCCCATCAAAACGTAAGCATGTGACACTTTAAATTGCAGTTGCATGCGTATTTATTACTACAACTAATGCATTTTATTTTTAGTAGTTATTTATTTATTTTTGAATGGAGATGCCGATGAAAATATTGAAATGTGCTCATGCATTTAATGTGCTTTTATTTCTATATCCCAAATTTAATGTTTTTAATAAAAAAATATATATTATTATCATTAGTTTGTCACTTTTTTATGCAGAAGACTATTTATTATGATATTTCTTTCTTTGTAATAAATAAAGTGTCAATTTTTTTTTCTATCTCTATAAATTATTTTTTCTTTTTGCAATAATTTTTTTTTCTCATCAAAGATTAGTTAGAATCATACGCATGTTGACATGATATAAACTCTAAGTCGTAGATACGAGTTATAAGAATAAACAACATATTTTCTATTTAGAAAACATAATTTTAGGCTAATAATTAAATAAAATCTTAGCAAAAGTGTTATTCTTTAACACCCTTACATTGAATTGAATGAAAAGTTAAAAAACTGTTTTAAAATATAACATAACAAAATAAAACCTGATAAAAAAATATAAATTTAGACGTCTTAAAATGAAATTTGCAACGAAGGATCTTCATCATGTCATAAATTTAAAATGTATGTCTTGTAAGACATATGAATTGAATACTTACATAACAAAATTTAAAATCCTATAATTCAAAGAAGACTATGGAATAAAAATATATTTTAATATTAAAAAAAATAATTTTTACCGACAATAAAATAAAAAAATTAATGATATTATACATCTTATATCTTATATAAGACTCTTTCGTGAAAAATAATTAAAAGAAGGGTCTTACAAACGAAGTGATATAACATAACGAAAGTTTGAATAAATAAATTAGCTTAATTATATTTTAAGTGATTGATAAATTTTGATATTTTCAATTAAGTCTCTATTAATTATTTTTCTTTGGTTTATTGGAATTTAAAATTTGTGTGTTTCGATCAAATCACTGCCATTAATTTTTTTTATTAATAGGGTGATGTGACGGTTATGATATGTACTCATTATCTTATTTATTTGTTGTTACTTGTTAAGAAATGCTAAGTAATATGGTAAATATAAAATTATATTGAGGTTATGTAAAATGATAAATAACTTTTATTGTTCTGATCGAAAACATGTTCAAATAGTTAGTGAATCGTTATGCTTCCAAATTACTTCCACATCATAATTTATGGTGATCAAGGATTCATCTTATCACTATTATTGATGAAAATGTTTGTTTTTTAATAAAAATAATAAAAATCACTCATTGTTTTATATTAACAATAATATCAATTTTATATTAATTATAGAACCAATGATAGATTTTTAACAAATATTTTGAGCATGTCCAAATATTTATATAAATGTATAGATTTTTTTTTTGGAGGTACAAAACATAAAAATATATTAAAATAGATTTGGAGAGGTCAAAGTCTCCTTATGCATATACTAAAGTTGGATAAAATCTTATATTTCGTCACAACAAATAAACATGATTAGTGTTATCTTAAAGGACAATGATATTATGATTCTCATTTTTTTAATTCACATATTCTACTTTTTAACGTGATTTAGTGTAAATTATTGACTATCTTTTTCTTCGAATAAATAAATGGTTAATACTAAGTCACATTAAAGAGTAAATATTGAGTAAAAATAGAAGTTAAAGTATAATTTTTCTATCTTAAAATATTTAAGGTTGATCAATATAAAACTTAAAATATTTAAGTTTCATCAACAATAATTAATAGGTTAATTCTTTGATCACCATAAATACCATAAATAATGATGCAAAAGTCATTAACTAACATGCTGAATTTGTCAATCATTTTAGCACATTTTTAATAAGAACAATAAAAATTACTTATCTGTTTATATTGATAATAATATTATATTTTTTAACACGTGAAGACAATTAAGTAAACTAACGTGATAAGATAACAACCATACAACTTAATTAACGAAAAATCAAACAATAAAAAGTTAATTAAAAATGTAAAACTTTTAAATACTTAATAAATAAAAATTACTTAAAACTTAAATAAAAACAGTAAAAAGTTATCTAAAACTTCAATATTAATCAAGTGAAATAAATTAAAACACGTATTAACCCTTACAATAAATATATTCCATCTCATTTATTATCCTTCATTAATAGAAATAAAATTGGAATAAAATACCAGGAGTAATACATTTTAATAATTTTTCTTTTTTTGATTTGAAAGGTTAAATGGTGGGCTCCAACTTCCAAGTGAAGCTGGTTGGAGCGTGTAAAGGAAACTATAACCGGGTGTTTTTATTAGGGTTAAATTAAAATTCTTTTATTTTTTAATTTGATGTTAATCTATTGTTAATATATGATCTTATCGTCTTGATATTTGTTGCCATTTGTTAATAAACGTTAAGTTTAGTTTATGGTTGATATAAACTTGATATCGTAAATAATGTAAAATGACCGGTAAATTTTTATCTTTTTGAAAATAAACAAGAACAATTTAATAGACGATGGTACCATAAATAATTTCTTAGTTCGAATAAGTGATTATATGAAAGTTATTGGGAATATATTGATTTCATTAATATCTCAACACACATTTTCGATGAAAACAATAACATTTATTTATTATTTTATAATAATCATATAATCTAACTTTTAACACGTGAAAATAATTAAATAAACTAATTAATTTTTAGTAATTAATTTTTAATCTCTTAACTTTGAACTTTGATACTAAATTTTGATGAAAAATTGAATTTACTCTTGTCTTAAATTTTAATATATTTTAGTTTTTAAATTTTAAAAATTAATAAATATAATCATTTTGATTCAATTACATTGAATATATTTGACATGTTAAATACATTTTTTAATTAATATTGAAGTGAAAATGTATTAAATCATATAAAAGATTTAAATGCTAGCATTTGACACGTAAAAAACATAATTAAGTTAAAAGATTAAATTCATTTATTTCTAGAATTTAAAGACTAAAATTTGTTAAAATTTCAAATAAAAATAAATTTTAATTTCGAGAAACTAAAAAATATTTAAGTGAACGATATAACAACCATGTACTTTAATTAACAACTTAAACAAAAAATAAAAAAAAAATGTAAAATTTTAAATATTTAACAAAAAACAATTATTGTAAAACTATCGAAAGCAAATAAATTAAAACATATAATAACTCTTGTAATAAATATATCTTATTTATTACCCTCAATAAATAAAAGTAAATTTAAATAAAATACTAGGTCTAATAAATTTTAATAATTTTTTTGAATATAAATTAGAAAAATGATATTTTAACAACCCATTTTTAACAACTTCTCTCACTATCTGACATGGCAGTGAGATAGTGTTTTTTTTTCTTTTTTTTCTTTAAAAAATCCACATAAGGCATGGTTGAGTACGAGAGAGAATGGTAGTTGAAGGAGTTACACAACTGAGAGAAGCAAGTGAGAGAGAGAAGTTACAGATAGCGTAGTGAAAGTGTTTCGAGAAGTGGTGGTGAGTAGCTTGTGGTTTCTCCATCTCCAGGATTGGTTTTCCTCCTTGCCCACTATTTTTTTGTCCTTCATCTCCTCTCTGAGGTGTATTGTTTGTCAGTCCTGTAATTCTGTTCTTCGTCCATGCCTGTTGTTTTCTTCTTCCTTCATTGTCGAAGTTTGTTGTTTATCTGTTTTGGAAGTTTTGTCTTCGTTGATGTTTGTGGAAAGGAGTGATTTTTGTTTCTGTTTTTGGTTAATATGATAAAGTTTTGATTTTTTTTAAAATAGTGTTGTTGAAGAGCGAATTGCTGAGCAACATTAGTGTTTTTGGTTTTGCTCTGGTCTACATTGGTGAAGAGGCACATACCAAACATGTTAAATTCTCAAAATTTAAGTGCTACTACCTTTATGTGGATGAGGAAAAATAATGTAATGTAGAAAAGTACAGGTTCACACTTACGATAACACAGCTTTGCACTTAAACTTGAAGTTTTTCATATCCAATAAATTATAAACAATCTCCAAAATTATAAACATTATTCCTTATCAATTGGTGTGAGTTAACTTTATTAATGAAGTGTATACTTTACCCATGCCACCAAACGGGATACTTATCATCCAAGTCAACAAGTGGAAACATTTTATGTCCATAAATTTAATATAGATTATTAAAAGTTTACAGTTTATGTGCGAAGTAGGGGTTTCGTAAGTGCGAACCTGAATTTTTTCTGCATAACTTTGTTATCCCTAACCGTGGTCTGCATACCAGCCATTACGTTTTTAGAATTTAACATGTCTGCATCATGGTTGAAGTGAGTTGGAATAAGGTGTACCCATTTAAAGAAATGGTTTTGTTAGTCGTTATCCCACGTGTAAGTGCAAAACAATGAGTTGGGTTCTGCTAACCTAAGCTAAATGATTTGAACAAAACCTTTTCCCTGGTTGAGTTTGATTATAAGTATCCTTTTGGACAGACCCCTTGGTAGCATCGATAATTTATAAAGTTTGTTAATTTAGTGACGTTAAAGGAAGTTTTAACGATAAATTTTACATATTTTTTTAAACTTATTGAATATGAAAAATTTCTAGTTTAAGTGCAAAGTTGTGTTACTGTAAGTGCGAAACTAAACTTTTCTGCATTACATTGTTTTCCCTTACCCACATAAAAGAAGTAGCCCTTAAGTTTTGAGAATTTAACATGTTTGGTTCGTGGATGAGGTGAGTTGGTATAACATGAACGCATTTCAATAGGTGGTGGTGTGACAAGTGATCCAGAATCTAAGTGCCAACCCAGGAGTCCCCTTCTGCTAATCTGCGTTATATGATTTGAACAAAATGTTTCCACTTGTTGGCTTGGATGATAAGTATTTCGTTTGGTGGCATGAGTAAATTATAAACTTCATTAGTAAAGTTAACTTACACCAATTGATAAGGAATAATGTTTATAAATTTTGCAGATTGTTTTAAACTTATTTAATATGAAAAACTTCCAGTTTAAATGTAAAGTTGTGTTATCGTAGGTGCGAACCTGTACTTTTCTGCGAAACATTGTTTTTCCTCACCGACATAAAAGTAGTAGCCTTTAAGTTTTGAGAATTTAACATGTTTGGATCGTGGATGAGGTGGGTTGGTATAACATGAACCCATTTCAATAGGTAGTGGTGTGACAAGTGATCTAGAATTTAAATGCCAACCGAGGAATCCCCTCCTGCTAATCTGCGTTATATGATTTGAACAAAATGTTTCCACTTGTTGACTTGGATGATAAGTATTCCGTTTGGTGGCATGAGTAAATTATAAACTTCATTAATAAAGTTAACTCACACCAATTGATAAGGAATAATGTTTATAAATTTTGGAGATTGTTTATAATTTATTGGATATGAAAAACTTCCAATTTAAGTGCAAAGCTGTGATATCGTAAGTGTGAACCTGTACTTTTCTGCATTCCATTGTTTTTCCTCACCCACATAAAGGTAGTAGCACTTAAATTTTTAGAATTTAACATGTTTGGTTCGTGCCTCTTCACCAATGTAGACCACAGCAAAACCAAAAACACCAATGCTGCTCAACAATCCGCTCTTCAACAACACTGTTAAAAAAAAAAAATCCAAACTTTATCATATATTAACCAAAAACAGAAACAAAAATCACTCATTTCCACAAACATCAACGAAGACAAAAAATTTCGTGTACTGGGTTAACCCAAAACATTTTGTGCTCCACCAAAAGGGAAAGGGAAATGACAAACCCACTAAAAGAATATCTTCCAAAACGGAGAAACAACAAACTTCGACAATGAAGGAAGAAGAAAACAACGAGTATGGACGAAGAATAAAATTACAAGACTAACGAACAATACACTTCGGAGAGGAGAGGAGATGGAGGACGAAAAAACGGTGGAAAAGAAGGAAAACCAAATCTGGAGATGGAGAAACCATAAACTGCTTACCACCACTTCTCCAACCACTTTCATTGTGCTCTCTATAACTCCTCTCTCGCTTCTCTCACTTGTGTAACTCTTTCAACCACCGCCTCTCTTCACTTGCTCTCTCAGTTGTGTAACTCCTTCGACCACTATTTCTCTCTCGTCCTCAACCATGCCTTACGTGGATTTTTTAGGCATAAGAAAAACACTCTCTCGTTGCCACGTCAAGTAACGAAGTTGTTAAAAATAGATTATTTCCCTGTAAATTAAAGACATTTTCGAAAAGTTTAACAGGTGGCCCCGGTCAACCTAGGTGGAAGCGCGTAGAGGTAAAGTGTAACTGGGAGTTCTTCATATCATAGGGCTGGGAACCTATATATTTGTCTCTAATCTTACACAATTCCTCACTTCACTCCAATTTGTCCCATCCCAAAGGACAAACGCATTTCAATCTTTTCCTCCATTCTTCAATTTATGGCTTCTCCAAAGAGAGAAACAGATGGCAATGACGGTGTCTCTGACGGTGCCGGTGCTGAAGTTGCTCATGGCGGTGCCGCTACTGGGATTGCTGCTACCTCTGCTTCTTCAACTATGCCCGACGATTTGATGATAGAAATACTGTCGCGGGTTCCGGTGAAGGCTCTCATGCGGTGCGTTTCTAAGTATTGGAATTCCTTCGTTTTCGATCCCAATCTAGTGAAACTGCACCTTCAAAGATCCCCAAGAGACAAACCAATCCTCTACACGCTATCCGACTATGGCGAGTACGACGACGATGCACATTACCTGCACTGCTCCTCTACACAAAGCTTGCTCGAGAATCCAAACTCCGTTGTTGGCATCGATGATGACGGTGTTCCAGTCTTCGCCAACTACGACATCGTTGGAGTCTGCAACGGATTGGTGTGTCTGAGTAGAATCCATACTAATCTTGACGAAATCTGGGTCCGATTTTGGAACCCTGCCACCAGACTCAGTTCGGAGGAATCACCATCTTGTTACATAGAATGTGGGTGCGCCAACATGGCGTTTGGCCACGATGCTTCAACCGACACTTATAAGGTGGTGGCGGCAGTGTTGAGTGACGCTAAAACTCACAAAATCGAACTTATAGTTCACAATCTTGGAGATGATTGTTGGAGGGAGATTCGAACTACCGATGCTGATTTTCCTTCGGAGTTTCGTCAAACCAAAGGAGTGTTTCTGAATGGCACCCTTAACTGGGTGACAGTACTTGGCACTGGGAATTCCAGATCGTTGGTGGATTTTTGCTTTGACTTAGCCAGTGAGACGTACACATGCTTTCAACTGCCTAATGATGTGGGAGAAGGTTTCTCAGAACTTGGAGCTTTTGGGGGTTGTCTCTGTCTCTCCCACATTTACCATAGAGAATCTTTTGCTTTCTGGCAAATGAAGGAGTTTGGAGTTTATCAATCTTGGACTATGTTGATGAACATCAGTTACAACTATTTTGAGTTTCCCCGGTACCTCATTCCGCGTCCCTTGTGCTTGTCTGAAGACGGCAATATCCTGATCCTGGTATGCCATGCGGAATACCAACTTGTTTGGTGTAATCGGAGACATTGCCAGATAGAGCATTTTGAAATTCCCCACAAATGGGTTTCCCTCAAGTCCACCGATTACGTTCAGAGCTTGGTGTTGCCTTATCCTACTACCTGACCTCTGTCCAATCAAATCATGTAAGTGTTTTCTTACCACATTTTCATTCTGATGCATTACCATGCTCACATTCCCTTTCAAATGTTGAAATGCTTCTTAACTTCTTTGCAATTTTGATATGTTAAACTTTGCTCTCAGCGTTTCATAGCAACAGTTCTGATCTTTCTGTTGACGCATGCTTGTAGTTGCCTGACTCTAGTTTGGTTTTGGCTGCATTTCCTGTATTAGTTCATATCTTATTCTTATTCCTTCAACTTAATTGAATGGTAGTACATACCGACACATATAGATAGATGGATCATGTGAATATGAATGGTAGCAACTTAGTTTGATTATATTGTCGGATGATGGAGTCTGTATTAATGTACTATAGATTAATATTAATAAGACAACATGCGTCACCAATGCCATCGGCTCGTATCGAAGCTAAATTCTTTCTTTGTTTACAGAGGAATATGTGCTTCTTTGAGCATCATGGATTTATTTATTTTCCTTTGTGGGTAGTTTTAATTTTCTTGTGTTGCAGGTTTTGTTGTTCTTGGTTAATATCTCATCCAGGTATAAATTTGTTCTATATTCACATAAAACAGAATCTTGTATCCATTCTAATAGAGTAATAATTCTTAGGATTTATTTGATGTGTGCTAAAACTAAAATGTTGGATCTTCCCAATCTAGCATCTCACTGTTTAAAAATTAATTGCTTCGTATTCAAACTCTGTTTAAAGTTTACACATGATATGCTGGCAGGAAATAACAGGACTCCTCTTTATAGACATAAGGACGCATCGTGGACTACCATCGTGGACTACCATCGTGGACTACGGTAGTAGGAAGAAAGAAGAGAAGAGGATTATTAGAAGAATAATTATAATTTGTTTTAGTACCTGTTCTGTAAAAGTCGTTTATTATGACTCTCATGATGAACCTTTCTTTAAAGTTCTTCAATAAAATACATTATAAGAAACTTGTTTAATAGTATTTATAAGTGATTAGATGCAGCTTTTGCTGCACCATCCAGGTATATTATTAGCATTGTTGTTTGTTGCACTATTTTCTCTCTTAATAGTATATTTATGATATGTGATTGAATGGATTTCCTCTCTCCTCCTTCTCTTGTCTTTCGTTATATTTGTGAAAAAAATAGGACACTTTTGTTGATCTAGGTAGAAGGTACAGTTTGCATTTGAGCACATTTATATTTCTCAAGTTTTAAATTATTCGCACGATAAAGTACTCAGAAAATAATCGAGTACAAGCTAGAGACTATCATTTAACAGGGATCTCCTATACTATTTTAATTTTAATACCAAAAGCTTTATTATAAAGAGTCAATTTCCTCTTCTTCAATAATGTAAACTCTTATGAGACTTACGCTATATATTTTTATTTAATATATTTGATATTATTTTTTAAAATTGTGGACAAACATGTTATGACTACTATATATAATTATTTGTTGGAGTTAAAATTTAATTATGCATAAATTAAAATAAAGCTTGAAAATATATGAAAAATATTGTACAAATTAGCTCATAAATGAACAAATGTTGTTTTAAACAAAAGTGTTTCTTTTTATTTTTTCTCTTTCTTAAAAATGTGAATGAATAAATTGACATAACTTGAATCTTGTTACCAAAATAACAATATTAAGTGACACTAAATTTTAATTGAATAGCATTAAAGAAATAGAACTATTTAATAAGAGAAATTGGAGAACGGGCATAAAGGGATAAAGCTGGGAACCAAAATGGTAGTTACGAACCGTTGGTGTTCATCTCCGTGGCCGCCTCTGTCACTACCGCTGCCATGGAATTTGAAGGCAGCAAGAACGCCACTGTCACTGAAATTGAAATGTGGAACGTTTTCTGAAGGGTCTTGTTGTCTTGTTCACAACGACCAAGACGATATGCAAGCTCTCTTGCAGATCCTTCCATCAGATTTGCATCGAAGTCTAATCGATCAATCTAATCGCTCTCAACTTCTGGAGGTCCCTGTTCAATTTCAACGCTATTTGTTATTTGTTTAATCCTTAATTCACTCTTCTTCTTTCTAATCTAACATTTGTTTTTTCATATTAGGTTGTATTGGATTTGGGTCGTCTCCCAGAAGCACGTTATTTAGGAGAGCATGGAGGCCACAGTTTAAGGAACACAGAGGTAATGCGTACCTTGCACTCTTTATATTTGGCGTATTATTTATGTGGACCTCGAAATGTGTTATCCAGAAATGCATTGAGTTGTATGGTGTATTTGTGTAGCTAGGTAACTGTGAAGGAGTTGGAGTATGCTGAACAAGCTATTGGAGAGTTTGGCAAGGACAATAGAGCTGGAATTGAGGGTACTTTGCACAGAATATCTGCAATTAGGAGTAGGAATGGTCACATAGTTGGCTTGACTTGCCGTGTTGGGAGAGCAATCACTGGCCAGATTGACATGGTTTATGACCTGCTTCAATATGGGAAGAGCATTTTGTTTGTTGGAAGGTATACCACAGTATTCTCCATTGAATCTCTTATTGATATTTTAAGATTAGATACAAATTGAAGTGATGAGGGAATCCTTGAAATGAAATTAGTTTGATTCCTTATCTTATGGTAAAATGTATACTTGTAAGAGAACAAACAAGAAGGTAAAAAGAATTAAATTTCTTCTACAAGTTGTTAGAAAAGAAAGTTTCTATTCTATGGGTGTTCTAGTGAACAAGTTGATTTTAAGTTACGAGATAACTTAAATTGATTTTACCCTTTTTGTTTTCTTATCCTATAAGTACCTAGAGAGAGCTTTATCCAACTAGAACATGTGTCATTTGATCATTTTTCTAGATTTAAAATATTTTAAGGATTCTGTGTTTGGCATAAGTTGTTGGTTTTGGAAGACTTTGAAATTTATGTTAAGATCTGTCTAATAAGTGATAAAAGTTACTTTACCATGGTCTATTGACTCCCCAATCCAATAATGTAGTAGGTGTTCAATTTTTCTATGAAAATTTGATGGTTTTTTTCCCTTCTTTTTCTTGGATTCTCTCAGGCCTGGGGTTGGCAAAACTACTGTTATGCGTGAAATTGCTCGAGTGCTGTCTGAGGAGCTTCACAAAAGAGTGGTATGCTGATTTTTTCAGCATCTAGAAGCATTTTCTCTTCCTTTAAAAGTACTGTTTTAGACTGGCTCAGGATGGAATAACTTCTTGCAAAATGGGTAGAAGATTATTGATACCTAATGTGAATCCACTTGGCATGAATTCAATTTATGGATCTTTCTAGGATGGAAATGGAAACAATGTGCAAAAAATAAAAATGAACAGAGGAAGGAAATGGAAACAAAGAAAGGATGTGGAGAGCCACAGCCTAGTTTAGGAAAAATTCCTTGATAAGTTATAGGCGGTTCTGTCAAGAACCCAATAGAAACAGTTCTATCAAAAGGGATAACCCAATTTTTCAATAATTCAAGTTTGCTTTGCACATGCACATAAGACCCTATTTATAGGCTAAGTGGGGGCTGTCAAAAATTGCAACTCTTAGGAACCTAAAAGGACTCCACCAGTATGCAATTACTATGTATGGTTAATTGCTTGTTACATTAATTTTTAGAATTAAAGAAGCTCTAAGGAGATGACCCACTAGTAATTATACAGCACAAGGGCTGTCAAAAGTTGCAACACCTAGAAAATTAACAGGATTTCACTGGCTTGAAAAGCATGCTTGCCCTCTTCAAGAGAAAACCATGGCTAGCGGCTCAAGCCTTATTCTTCCTTAAAGTACTTTTTTAGACAGGCTCATGATAGAATCACTTCTTGCAAAATGGATAGGTGGTTGTTGATACCAGCAATGAAATTGGGGGTGATGGCAATATCCCACATGCAGCAATCGGTGGTGCACGAAGAATGCAGGTGCGGGAGCCATCGATGCAACACAGAGTGATGATTGAGGCAGTGGAAAATCACATGCCTGAGGTGATTATAGTTGATGAGATTGGCACAAAAGCTGAAGCTCATGCTTGCCGATCAATTGCTGAGCGTGGGATCATTCTTATTGGGACTGCTCATGGACAGAAGCTTGAGAATATCATCAAGAATCCTACCCTTTCTGATCTGGTTTGTTTTAACTTTTATATGCTTGTGCCAATAACATCCAATAGCTTGTTGCTTTTGCTCCCTTTTTAAGCAAGTTTTGAACTGTATGTGGCTTACTTAATTTAAGACAATAATCGTCTCTTTGCATAAGTAATGCTGTTTAGATGAGGCCTGAAACTGAATCCCATTTTAAGTTATTACCTTATTTTCATCTGAATTTTAGTTTTCACATAACTTGAACATCACCCATCTAAGCAACTCTAATATTCAAGATTCACCTCCATTTGCTTTATCAGATTGGTGGAATAGAAATTGTTACTCTGGGAGATGCAGAAGCCAAGGCGAGAAATTGTCCGAAGACAGTTCTTGAGAGGAAAGCACCTCCAACATTTGATTTCTTAATTGAGATGAGAGATAGACACTACTGGCTCACACATCAGGTATGTTGATTGAGCACTTATTACTGAAATAACAATAACCTTATCCCATTTGGTGAAGTTGTCTATATGCAACACCATTGGACTTACTCAAAACTAATTTCAGCAATGTCTTTTTTGGTCTCCCTCTACCCTTTCTCATAGGGCTAAATTCATGAGATCTACTCTCATCACCGGTGCCTTCTTTACACACGTCCAAACTACCTAAACCGGTTTTCTATGACTTTTTCTTCGATATTTGACACATCAAGATCTCATACACAATAATTTTTTATCCCATCCTTGTTCCATGCATTCCTTATCATTTCTGCTATTCCCACTTTTTTACTTTTTCTTTTATAGAAATTATTGTTGTTATTCATTTAACTTATTTTCAGAATAGCATCAGTGATTTTGTCCAGCCCTTTGAATAAAATTTGCACAACACAATGAATGTACTTACATTCATGAAAGAAAACGTATTGTTAGAATGGACTGTCATCAATACTAGGCCACTTAGAAAAAGGTATATATGTCCTTGGTTTAAAGCTGAACGTCAATTTGACTCCCCTACCTTAAATATGTTGTTTGACTCTCAAATTTAAGCAAAGTTTGGTTTTTGTGCTTTCAATTTAGAATTGATGTTTTTGCCCCCTATAATTTGAAAAAAAAACTGTTTTAATGCCCTGATGCCTTATATATTAAACGTTGTCAAAATGGATATTTTGAAAGGAAAACAAACATATGGTTGGCTATTTGATGATAATAATGAAAAATCGAATTATCTGGTGCTGTTTTTTTCTTGATAATTTCTTTTTGTTAATGACAAATTACTTGAGCAGAATTATATGGGCCAATTGAAAGGCCAGGTAGAGTAGTTTCTGTTAATCATTGAGGGCATTGATAGGCTAAAATTTCATTTCATTTTAATAATATCTTGTTTTCCTTTTGCAGACCGACAAAAGTGTAGATATGTTGCTTCGGGGAAAAAGTCCACAGGTTGAGGTAAATTCTTTACGGCTGTACTTTTTCAGTTTATTTGATTGAAAGATTTTTCTATTATTATTTGTTTCTCCCTATACTTCACAGTTCTATACTTCACTATAGAATTTTACTGATGAAAGTGACTGTTAGCTTTTTGGTTGATGCCTGCCAGAGAAAAAAACTTTAAATCTATTGTTCAGTTTTTTCGCTTTTTCTGAAACTACTTGATAAAGAGCAAAAGACATGATTAGGCTTCTGAGATTGTAGATAAACTCAACATAAGTTACCATGGTCATAGAAATATAGGTTCACACCTCGCATCTGGCCTTGTTCTTTCCTCTCTCTTTTTTCCTGGTCTTCCTTCCTGACACCTGATTACAATCATATAAGTGTGAGCCACAATGCATGTGCATCCATATGTTCCAGAAGCCCAAATCTGCTATAACTTCATGGGTTTTTAAACTTGTCTCTTCGAATAAACAGAAGCTCATCACGTTTTTCTAGATAAATATATATGGATATTTTAGATATTATGAATGCCATCTTTAACTTCACTATAGGTTACAAATGTTTGGAATTTGGAGTAGCATTCTAAATATGAAGATTTTTACTCACAGGGTAATTTTGGAGTATGTTTGTGTTGCCATATGGACGTTAATTCGCTTTTAAAATTGGTTTTTAGTCTCTGATGCATATGCATTTGATAAGTTGATACGTCTGACCAACATACAAAGGATTATCTTATATATCTTTGATATAATTTTACCAGGATATTTCATATTATGACTATATAACTCTTTTGCAGGTAAGAAGAAAAGATGAAAAGTGTAAGGCCGTGATAGAAAAATCTAAGGCATACGATAAATGCCTATGATATTATTCAATTAGAACCAATTTAGGTTCAAAGCTATAAACCAGCAAAAGATTATGTAAATTATGTATTTATTTCATTGAGATATATGTATATATCTTCACTCTGAAGTTACATCCAGCACTTTATGTTCCGTGTTGTGTTACATTAACGCAATTTAAGAATTTCGTAAAGAATCACCACAAATAATTAAATAACAAGAATAGGAATCACGGAGAGAACATATCAGCATAAGATTTTTTTTAATGTGGTTCAATTAAAGTATTAACAAATTCTTATTTATGTGTATGGGAAAACAATTATTAAACAAGTTTCTCTCGTAGAAATATACTGATGAATATGCTTGCCCAATCAACATATTTTGCACAAGGTTCATACGTAGAAAAAATGGATACAATAAACTCCATATCACGTCATGAATTATTCAACAAAATTTGTAATGCATGACACACATTTCTCATACTAACTTGGTAAAAATGTAGATGGACTATTTTAGAGACAATAGAAACTTTAAACGTAATGTTACATTCTAAGTGCTTCTATCGTTTATCACCAAACAATCCATAAAGTAGACTCTAGACAACCACAAACAAACTTGTATATGAGAGACTTCTAATGTCCAAGTACCCAACATAGTTTGGGTAACCTAACTTTTAATCCCACAATAAACTAGGATTATGACAAGTCGTCTCATCAAGTACCTTAAAATCTACTTAATAACTTGTAAATGAGTTTTTTTAGGGTTTAACATGAACATCGTCACAACTTTCACATCATATACCATGTTATGATGAGTGAAAAATCATTGCATACATCATAAAACCAATGGTTGTTTCCTTCCATCAAACTCTTGTATAAGGAGATCAAATGTACTCATTTGAATAACTTAAAAGTATTTGAGTTTTTTATTTTGAGTGTTATGTCTCAAACAGTCACTCTCCTTTGTTTATCCTAAAGAACAAAACCTCATTGTGTGGTTTTCTTTCTTACAAAAACAACATCTAATGATCGAAATATTTTGTCCACACTTTCAATATGCTTTATTTTCAGTTGTTCACAAATCACGTAAATCATACCATGAACCATTCCAACAAAATTCTTCACATATAAGACAAGTTGTTCACACTAACTCGATTAATTAAAAGTAAAACATAAAGTAGACTCTAAGACATTTACTTTCCGAAAATCCATAAAATGAAACTATAGACACTTTTAAACAAAGTTATTCGGTGAGTCCATATCAATATTCTCATTATAAACAATTTATAACATATTCTAATTAGAGTCTACCATGAGAGTTTCAATTTTGTTGGGGTTAAATCCTGTCTCCTCTTGTGCTCTTATTGATGAAAGGTGTCGTACGATGTTGAAAACTTGTCCTCAAGGAAACGTATTGAAGAGGAAGATGAGTTTAAGTTGGAGCCTTTCAGCTGCATTATCTCTTCGTCTAATCCTAAGGCCATGAACTTCTCTACATTGATTGATGACTCTGAAAACAATGTAGCTCATAGTGGCTGCAACGTACTGTGATGCTTTCTTCTGCAGTAATATAGTATCAGATGTCTTTGTTATGAACTTAAAGTCCTCTCTCTTTACTTTTTGTTGTCACACTCTTTTTGGTCCCACAGTAATAGTGAACTTTCAGCTCATGATCTCATTTTTTTCTACTCTAGCCCCTAGCCACTATACCAATCGTAGGGGATTTTATATTTGTCTACTCCATGAACTCAAATTCATCTTTCTTTGTTTGAAAAAGATATCCACCATTTTAATGCTATGTTTTGGGTAATAACAAGGCCTAATCCAGTGTTCGTAGCAAGCGGGTTTTTCTATAAAAATACCAATGAGATATGAATAATAACATTAGCGTGTGGATCATATCCACAGTTTCAAACCACACAATTTGTCGCCTACTAGCCCCACCTTTGAATATTCTTTCTTCGATTTTGACTTCGTGTCAAGATCATGTACTGTTCAGAAAGCAGTTAAAGTATTCTGGATTGGGATTACCATTTGCATGGCATAAAGAAAATTATGACATTTGCACTTCTGTATATTATTGCATCTACTTATTCTCTTCCAAAGGATTCAAAATGACTTATTCTGTTTTATTTTCTACTGTGGAGATCTGAACATGAAGATCCCTTCATTTTTACTCGTGTTAACTTCTTTTCATGAGAGTTTGTACTTACATATGTATCATCATTTTCCAACTGTGTATTTTTAAAGGCAAAATGTATAATTTGTATGTAGAGGGTTTCAACAAATAGCATGAATGTAATGATAAAAACTCAATCCGTGGATTGTCACGGGTTTTGGTTAACAAGAGCTAAAAAAAACACTGATATGAGTTGACATTAACATTATTTAAAACCAATTGGATAAAACCGAACAACATAGCAGGCCATGGCAATTTATGTTCTTTACTCAGCCGGCAAACTCTTTATGTCAGCTAGTTATTCATTCTCGTATGTAGCTACTCTCTCACGTAACCCACATTTATAATTTTGTTAACCAGATCTTCCTAGTATTTTTTATGTTGTTCTGTTTTTTTTTGTTTTGTCTGCTTTCAATGAGTGAATGATTCTATATCAGTGTTCAAGTTCACTCGACAATGCTGGACCCCTCCAGAAAAAGAGTCCACTCTGCCACTTCCAAATTCCAGAATTAAACTATGGCCGGCCACAACATATGCATGGTTGCTACGTTTCTCCACCCTTTTGTTTTAAACTATCATGAGTCGTTCTCCAATGGCAATAAACTCAAACTAGTTCTTCACCAATTACAAATCACCTTGTTTAGTTCTAGAATTCAGAAGCTTAAGCCATGTTCTACCACCTCAAAACATTATGCCTCGTATGTTTCCTTTTACTATCCTTTGAAGTTTCACTCTGGTCATGTGCTTCACTCCCAAACTTGGCTTCTTGCTTGCTGAATCACAATATCAAAAACTTTACCACGCTCCCTTACAAAGAACACGACCAACCCTCTTCCTATAATTACTTCAAAATTCTTAATTTTTCCATCCAAAACCTTCGGTTCGCAGAGCCCGTGATTCCCAAGCCAGTAGCCATTGTATTGCCGGAGAGTTTGGAGCAGCTGCAGAAAAGTGTAGCGTGCAGTAGAGAGAGCTCCATGGAAATCAGAGTAAGATGTGGCGGACACAGCTATGAAGGGACTTCGTATGTGTCTGATGATGGCACTCCTTTCGTGATCATTGACATGATGAATTTGAACCACGTTTGGGTGGACATGGAGACAGAAACAGCATGGGTTGAAGGTGGTGCAACACTGGGAGAGACTTACTATGCAATCTCTGAAGCAAGCAACGAGCATGGATTCTCAGCTGGGTCATGTCCAACCGTTGGTGTCGGAGGACACATTGGAGGTGGTGGTTTTGGGATGCTGTCTAGAAAATATGGTCTTGCAGCAGACAACGTTGTGGATGCCCTTCTTGTTGATGCTGATCAAAATTTGTTGGACCGTGAAACCATGGGAGAAGATGTGTTCTGGGCTATTAGAGGAGGAGGAGGTGGTGTTTGGGGGATCATCTATGCCTGGAAAATCCAGTTGCTGAAAGTGCCACAGGTTGTAACAAGTTTCACTGTCTCAAGAACAGGCACAAAAAGCCATGTTGCAAATCTGGTGCACAAATGGCAACATGTGGCACCAAACTTGGAAGATGACTACTATCTGTCATGCTTCGTTGGTGCTGGTTTGCCCCAGGCTAAAACCAAAGGGTTATCAGTAACACTTAATGGTTTCTATCTTGGTCCTAGAACAAATGCTGTATCCATTCTAAACCAGAGTTTTCCGGAGTTGGGTGTTACAGAAGAAGAATGCAAAGAAATGAGTTGGATTGAGTCAATTGTTTTCTTCTCTGGCCTAAGTGATGGAGCTTCGGTGTCTGACTTGAAGAACAGGTATCTGCAAGAAAAGGAGTATTTCAAGGCGAAATCAGATTATGTGAGAAAGCATGTTCCTCTTGTGGGGATAGAAACTGCACTGGAAATCCTTGAAAAGGAGCCAAAGGGATATGTTATTCTTGATGCTTATGGTGGAAAGATGCATAATATAAGCATTGATGCAATTGCTTTTCCTCACAGAAGAGGAAACTTGTTTACAATACAGTATCTGATATATTGGAAAGAAGGTGAGAATGAGAAAAGCAGTGATTATGTAGATTGGATAAGAGGGTTCTATGATGCTATGACTCCCTTTGTTTCTTCGGGTCCAAGAGCTGCATATATTAATTACATGGACTTTGACCTTGGAGTGAGGAAGAGGATAAGTAATGGTGGTGATGAGAAAGATGGTGTGGAAAGTGCAAGAGATTGGGGTGAAAAGTACTTTTTGAGTAACTATGAGAGATTGGTGAGGGCCAAGACTATGATTGATCCTAACAACGTTTTCACCAATGAACAGGGCATTCCTCCTATGTCTTTGGTCTCTCACAATTTCAGAGCACAGAACAAAGAAATGATGCTATATTTGTAAATGATGTCACTGTGATCCCCTGCATCAGTGAAGAAAATCCCAAGAGTGTGCTTTAAAATTTATGTAGTCAGTTAAAAGTTGAATTGAATATGGAACCTATGCAAAATCTAGATTGGTTCAAAACATGAAATGAAATATCTCCCATTGTCCTTTTCTTTGGGAATGTATCTCTACATGAGTGTTTAGTACAGTCTCCACACCAAAGTACGAGATAATAAGAACATAGAAAAATGTATAGTGAAAGATAATAGAGACAGAAAAAAATAGAATGTGTAGAAATATGATGACATTTTTTTTTTCCCGAGAGAGATTTTAATATGAACTCAACCTTTACCCCTTAGAAAAAAAAAAATCATTAGTGGTATTTGCTAGTTCATGTGACTTAAACTACTGTGATAACAACACCATAATTACAACAAAAGTACTATAAGCAAATGTCACAGTATCTTTGATGAAAGATGGTTAGAAATAATGTAAAAGTATAAATTCAAGTTACAAATTAGATAAAAATAATAAAATTAAATACCATATAATATAAATAAAATCTATAAATTAATTGACTCAAGATAATGGATAAAAACAACAATACAATAACACAATCGTAACCACAAAACTAACATAAATTCACCATTAACTATTTTTAGATAATAAAATTTAAAATAATATATACATTGATCGAAACCAAAATGAATAATTCCTAAGATTAAAGACTAAAACTTGAAAATTCTAAAAATTGTAAAATTTCAGAACATAACACTATAAATTTATTGTTTGGCGTTAACTTTTTTCTTTGCACCAAATACTAAATAGATCTAAAATTACTTGTATAAAGATTAAGATATATTATTGTAAATGTTTATATGTAAATATTATTGTGATTTTAATGGAGGATATACCAAAAAGATTTAATATAAAAAAGTAAGTGTATGTGTGTGTGTGTTTTTTTTTTGTATACATTACTCTACTCTTTCAATTTTACTGAAGGTGAAACTTTTAACTGAATTCATATTTATATTCCTAATAAATTTGAAAAAAATATACCAGAAATATTAAATGGGATTATTTGGTAGAAAAGATTGAGAAGAAAAATAAAATTTTTGTTGATTGGATGTGAAAATTTGTAATATATTACTTTGTAAGTACTAAATATTAAACATCTTCACATAATTTAACACTTTTTGTTGATTGTTTTATTAGTTGAGGTGTTAAACCATAGTCTCACTTTTGCTCATTATAATTTTGGTTTAAATATATATTTGGTCCCTATTTTTGTTGATTTTATTCAATTTGGTCTCTATTTTCGTTTTATGTTCAATTAGGTCTTCATTTTCGTCAAATTATGGTCAATTTGGTCCTTTTCACTAACGGTGTTTAAATAGTTAACGTTTTTTAACAGTACATGCCACGTGTCAGCTTCTGGTTTTTTTAATTTTTTTAATTTCAAAAAAAGTGTCCTTATGTCAAGTCACAATTGTGCCACGTGTTAATTTCTGCTAGTATTATTTTTTTTGTTCAATTTAGTCCCTATATTCGTTATTTTTGTTCAATTCAGTCTCTATATTCGTTATTTTTATTTAATTTAGTCCCAAATTTTGTCAAAATAAAACCATTTAATTTTTAAAATTGACATTATTATTACTTATTTTTTAAATTTAATTATAAATTATAATATTTAATTATTAATTGAATATAATTTTTAGATTCAATTGTTAAATAGAATATAATTATTTAAATATAATTAAAATATAATTATTAAAATTTTAAAAATATATATTAACATTTGTAAAATTTACATTTAAATTTAAAATATTTAATATTTTTATTACATTTTAGATATTAAAATCTAAAATATTTTATATATCAATTTTAAAAATATTTTAGAATATAAATATTAGAAAAAAATTAATAATTATATTCTTATAATATTTTAAATAATTATATTCTGTAACACCCCAGATGGATATTACTAGATAAAACTGATTTTTCACGAAATATACTTTAAGAAAATCAAACATTACGATAAATTCCCAAGCGCGGGAAATTTCAAACTTGTCTCGCTATAATCCATTCGTACTGTCTCATCTTTATTATAAGTTCATAATGGATAAAACATCATAATGTCTATTACAAAAGGTAGGAAAGCATAGCATAAAGAAAATCCTCCATCGGTAGCCCCTCTCTGTTGCTAAGCATCAGCATGATCACCTGAATTCACGTCTGCTCCCACGTAACAAGTCACGTGATCATCGCCAAACACAAACACAAAAACAAGCAAGGGTGAGCTGAGAAAGAAAAATTATACAAATAATAAGATAATAAGAATTGACCCTCATCCAATCTAACTGAGTCAATTTTAGTTTATTGACCTTTTTATAACATTATACCCCAATCTCATAACCTATATAAGAAAGATCCATTCACAACCTTGGTCCTTAGGGATTATCATGCTCCCACAAACCTATCCGCTCGTGGTCCAACTCTACGGACCTCCCCGTCCGTAGTCCAACTCTACGAACCTGCCCGCTCGTAGTCCAACATGCGTGAATACCTACTATGAACCTCTCCGCTCATAGTAGCCTCAAGTGTGAGCACGGAACATACGAACCTCCCCGCTCGTATCCCCACACAAGAGTACAACAGATACGGACCTACCCGCCCGCATCAATCACGCATCTCAAATCTCCGTTACGAACCTCCCCGCTCGTAACTAGTCCAGCATATCCCTGACCGAACTCTCAAGACCATCGATGTAAAATGCTACAAAACAATACATTGTCCGCACGCTATTGCCTGGCATTGCCTAGGCACCGCCAGACGAAGTTGCGTTGCAGACCACTTGGCAAAACCTCTCGCCGCTAAGCGCCAGGCACTCCCAGAAACAATAACACATATCCCATACATCAATTATTCATACATATATGTATACATTCACAATTGAGATTGGGTTCAAACTTGAGTTTATCCAAGAGTTAATCATACTCTTAGGAGCTCTAAAACAACAACACAATAATGCATATTTTAATACCAAATCCAAGATTCATCTCAAACAGTACCTACAAAAGCCCCTTCCAACCAAACCCTCACGTCAACCCAAAATTAACATCAACACATAGTCATATAACCTCACATTATACAATCCAAAACCAGAAACCATATTCTGCAACATGTTTCTTTATAATATATACACATGTATATATTAGGATCATATATATTTTTTTAAAAGCGCTGCACCAACTACATAATTCTACTGCACCTTCATTAATCACATCGTCATTTTTTTTTATTCTTATTTATTTATTTATTTTTATAATATTACTCATAAAGAAAACCTCTGCACCTCGCAACCATTCTTCTCTATGATGATCTCCAATTTTTCGTCAATTACGAGACTGCACCCATTTTATAAACTTATTTCACACTTAATAGATCACTATTTTACACTGCTGCCAATACATATTAACCTTTTATTATTCCAACGATCAACACCTAATAAAACTTCATACTTACAATTTCAACCCCTGGCTTAATCACTGCACAAACATAATAATAATTTAACTACAAAAGCCTTTAATATATCTTTACTATATCATATACATTACTATGCAATACATT
>Ga0214544_1003821_pt1 | contig 30723 bp, 17 predicted proteins | sample CNSS3metaG_FD_160074 | JGI IMG/M metagenome (GOLD analysis project Ga0214544, IMG submission 160074) | Root nodule microbial communities from cowpea collected in UCLA plant growth center, Los Angeles, California, USA - CNSS3 | ecosystem: Host-associated > Plants > Roots > Nodule | place: USA...
CCATATTGTTTGTGTAAACTTTGTATCTAATTGAGTCGTGAATTGCGAGAGTTGTCATGTGTTGCACAAGTCCCTTGGGAGAGAACGATAACATACTTATTACTTGCTATGTGCGACCGGTGCACTTACCGTGTTGGTTTTTCACTAACAGGCAACAATCCCATGTTCTTGAAAAAATTTTGCAAATGGACCAAGTGCTTGTCCACTCATTATAATACTCTCCACCTCTATCCAATCTCACAATCTTAAGTTAGTTTCTGCACTATAACTCTACTTCAGTCTTAAAATCTTTAAAGGCATCTAAAGCTTCATCCTTAGAACCAAGTAAATAAAGATACATATACTGTGAGTAATCATTTATAAAGGTGATGAAATATCTCATATTCCATAAATATATATATATATGAATTATTTCTAATAGGTTTAAATTCTTTTTAGCACCCCTTTTTTCAACTTTTTAGTTTCTTACCCTTAATGCAATCCACACAAGTCTAAAAATCAGCAAAATATAAAGTACTAAGTGCTTCATGATTTATTAATCGATTGATTCTCTTAATGGAGATATGTTCAATCTTTGGTTCCATAACATAGAAGAATTCTCATACACAAAACATTGTTTTAACCCAATAGAAAGATGCATTGAACTATGTGTAATTTGTAATTTAATAGAGTGAAGACCATCACACAATTCACAAAGACCATTGAGTTTCATTTTATTCAAAAAAGTAAAACCATATTTTATGAAATTAAGGGAAACACCCAAAAGTGCAAAACGCAAAATTGAAATTAAGTTTTACTAAAACTAGGAACATTGAAGACCTTTTCTAAACACAAAATAAAACCATTGCTTAAAACTAAATTGCATGTCCCAATGGTCTCCACATATGAACTCATCTTGCTTCCTAGATGCAATGTTCACTTCTCGTTGGTCTCCTTAGGTTTTGCATACCCTATATGGTATTACAAACATGGTTTATAATTATATAATCACTTGTGTTTTCCCATATGGATTGATTCTAGCCAATTCTTAAACTTTGGGAAAACCTTCTTCATGTCTCCTTTCTTTTCTTTAGAGGAGAAACACTTGGACTCCTTCTTTATACTGGCCTAACATACATCTTTCCCTTTTGATTAACTTGATTCTTCTTATTCTTAAGAGAAGTACTCAAGTTTACCAGTTTGTCTGCCTCTATTACTAATCTTTCTTCTTCTTGAACACACATGGTCAACAATGTGTAACAAACCACTTATCGGTATATGTGTTATAAGAAATTTTAAAAGGAGCATATTTATAGGGCAAAATATACAAAATATATTGTACTAGAAGGGAATCAGACATGGTAACCTTAAAGGCTTTCAGTTGAGTTACGATGTTCCTTATGCACATGATGTGATCACAAACTCCCTTAATCTTTGTGAGCTTTAAGGATGAAAAATACATGATAATAGTGTTGGTAAGAGAATTATCAAATGTGATGAATTGTTCATCAATAATAACCTTTAGTAAAAATTTCACATTGTTATGCTGATCAACAGAACCCCGAATACCAACAAAAAAGTTGGTTTTTATTAATGTCACAAAGAGACAGTTTAACCTCTCCCACTTTTAATAGAGATCAACAACATTTAGAGTATTGGTCTCAATAATAATAGTGATTTTAGTGTTCTAATAGCATAATCAATGTCCATCAAACCCAAATGGAGAAGAACTTTCTCCTTCCAAAACTTATAATTATATCCTTTTTAGTTCGACAATACCATAATGAATATCTGAAATATTCATAGATTGAGAAATTGCAAGTTTTAAAAATTCATCATCATAATTTGAGACTATAACAAATAACATGTTTTACCAAACCAATGCGAAAATGTAATAATGAATGAATCTAATGACATAAAACTTGACTGTGAGCTAAAGTCTTACTAAATTAAACTTATATAACCAAATACCAAATGATCAAACTATTATGTTTTACTAATGGGAACACATCTTAATGAATGAATCTAATGACATAAAATTTGCATGTGGGCTAAAGTCTTACTAGTCAATTAGACTTATATAACTAAATGATAAAACTATTATGTTTTACCAATGTAAATGCACGTCTTAACGATTGAATATAATGTCATAAAACTTGCTTGTGGTATAAAATCTTAGTCAATTAGACTCAACCAAACGATAAAACTATTATATTTTACCAATGTGAACATGTCTTAATGAATGAATCTAGTGACATAAAACTTGCCATGTGGGTTAAAGTCTTACTCAATTATAATCATATAACAAAAATGATAAAATTAATAGACTATGTTCATTTTCTCAATTTTCATGCGCAATTTGAGAAATATAATTCAATATTTAATCCTATTTAATCATATATATGTAAGAAAATTATGTGGGTAAAAATTCATCACATCACATATAGTTAATTACAATTAATGTTTGTTATGTTATTATAAATATAAATCAATCAGAGATGTCCTGACTACTCTCTAATTTATTATATCCACCTTCCAAGCATTTTAAACATTTAAAATAAATATTTGCATCAACATTATTTATAATGCACGTAAAATAAATAATAATATTAATTATATAAATTAAATATACAACATATAATTTATATGAACATGTATTACTACAAAAACACTTATACTATACATAAAAACATATATTATGTACAAAAATCGATAGTACGTACAAAAACATATATTGCGTATATAAACTTATAAAAACAATTCTTTAATTTTATATGAAGGATATCTTTATCAAATATATTTAAAAGGAACAATCATATGTCCATCTTAATGAACCCATATAGTAATTCAAATAAAAGCCACGACTTAAACATCACACAAGAAAATATTTCACGTTAAAATATGGATATAAAACAAAATTATATACTTGTCATTATTTTAACAAAACACAATGTGCATTTTTGATTCATCTTCAACTTCAAAATAATTTGCACACCGACTATCCAAAAAATATTGTCAATTGCCATAAGTAATTGATAGCGTTCTGCACTACATGAGTACACAAAACAAATTTTGGACTCCTAGAGTGATTATGGCAAAGTCTCGAAGGGCCACATTGCCGATGGTTAGAAATATTTTATACACATAACAACAACGCCCAACACCCATAATATTAGGTCTGACATCAAACACAAATAAAGAATCCAAAAGGATAACTATGACAGATTAAAGACAAGGAAAATGTATTTAACCTTACTCTGATGCCAATTATCGAGCTAAAGTGCTAAAAGGATTAATGGCTAACCTTTAACCATTACTACTATCACGATAGTCTTTTAATGTATTTTTTAATTTTAAAACCCTCACTCTCTAAACTTTGATGATATGGTATATTGTAGAAGAAAGGATATTTGATGACCCAAAGCACAAGTGAAATTTATAGAGCTCTTTCCCATCACAGAGTAATTGTGATAATAAATTGTTACCAATTATATGGGATTATGGTATCAAAATTTATACAAAAAATATAAAATTAATTGACAAATGGACCACATATATGGAAATAATTAATCATGTGAATATCTCATATTATCCCACCTATCACATATTTTGGAAATTTCCATCATCTATTTCATATAAGGGATTGGTACCACTTTTAACCAAAAACCTCGAGACATTAGGTTTATGGGTCTTTAATCTTATATTGTGTATTACTTTGTTATGTCTAAATGATGTGACATTTGTGAGACTTAGACTCACATTTGGATTATTCTGGACAATCTCCCCTTAGATTTATATTTTCTCTCAAATGTATGGTGACGTTTACTTATCAAATTGTTGTTGTACGCATGATGTATAACTTTTGTAAGAGATTAACACTACTTTTAACTTAAAATTTTGAGACATTACATTTATGAGTCTTTCATATTATATGGTGTATAAGTTTGTCATCTCTAGTTGAGGTGAGACTTAGACTCACACTTAGATTATTCTCAACACTTTAATGTAAATGATTTTTATTTATTTTGTAGGTAGTTCTATAATTAAAAAATGGATAAGTTTAAAAAATTGTCCAAATTGAGAAAATTAGTTAAATTTTAAAGAAACGATCAATTAAAAGGTAAAATTGATAAAATAATTATTTTAATTTTAAAAATTTATTTAAAGGGAAAAATTGAAAAATAAATGTGAAAAAAAGGGAATTTTCTTGATATATAAGCATAGATTATTATTCTTATCATTATTATTATTATTATTTATTATTATTATTATTATTATTAATTATTATTATTATTATTGTTAGTATAATTATAAAATAAAAAAAAATTAAAAATAGTTTTTTATTTTATTGTGTATAGTTTTTATTTATTTTATACATAACTTTATAATTAAAAATAGTTAATTAAAAATAAATTAAATTTAAAGGAACAATAACTTGAAATAATTGATAAAATAATTATTGTAATTAAAGAAAAAACATTTATTCAAAGTGTAAAATTGAAAAATAAATTAATAAAGTTATTATAATTAAAGAATAAATAATTGTGCCTATTATTATAATTATAAAATTAAAATAGTTTTTGTAAATTTATTGTAAATAGATTTTATTAATTTTGTATTTTACAATTAAAAGAAATTATTTTTTAAAAAGAACAGTTAAATTCAAAGAAATAATATTTATATAAAAGATAAAATTGAAAAATAAGCGTGGTTTGTTTTATATCTCCATTATATTGTTTGTAAGACCTAGAAAAATTAAATATAAATAAATATTTAATTTACCAATAAAGGCGGAATGAGGGCACATTTAATTCAATTAATTGGATCGATTATAATAAGGAATAATACTAGTTCAAGTGGTTGAGAGTACTTAGTTATGTTGTGAGGACTTGGGTCTGAGTCCTGTGTAAGCCATTATTGTGATAATTAATTAATTGTTTTGCAACTATGCATGAATGTTTGAGGTGCAATGCTAATTGTTTGGTGGAGATGAAACTATCAGGTTAATTGGCCATTAACCTTACAATTAAATTGTCATTTTATTTTTTTTTATGAATTTTTAAGAGCTGGAAAAAGAAAGGAAAAAGGAGGAATTGTGGTGAGGAAAAGTTGTACAGTGTGTGGTGGTGTAGGGTGAGTTGTGAGAGCACTAGAAATATGATCTAAGGAGTGCAAGAGGGTTAGAGAGGAAGTCTTATTGCTAAAAGAGCAAGGGTAGATCGAGGTTTGTGCAAGAAAGATTATATGAGCGCATTTGAAGTAAGAAATCTCGGTAACGGGAGTTGTTTTAAATTGTTTTAATTCATATAGGGTGTGTTGTGTTTTACCATGGCAGAATTGCATGAAAATCCCTCTCTTTTATATTGTTTTTCATAGTTTCTGGGCTTCTGCCCAGAAATCACCTGGCGGCAATGAAGACTCACTAAGCGACACAACTTGTTTGACCCAATTTTCTAGGTTCTACTATGAATCGCCTGGCGGTGATGAATATCTGCTCGACGACGCAATGTCGATTGTTTCAATTTTGCTGCGTTTTGGTGGATTTGTGATATTTTGGGTCTCTTGCAAAGTCCATATTCATGTTTGCATGTGTGATGCTATGTAATTATTGATGATTACTATGATTGATGATTTCATGATGATTTAATTGGTGTGCAAACATGAAGAGTTCATGTTAAGGCTTGGGGGAATAATCTGGAATTTGATGAACAAAGTTCAATTACGATGATTTTGCAATTGTATGATATTATTGGATGTGTATACATGTGGCAATCGTGAATTGGTGTGATTCTGACGCATATGGATAGCTGGATCGATTTCTAGGAAACTATGTTTCTCGTAGGTGTAGAAATACCAGGGTGTTTTCCCAGATATTGATGTACCGCCTGGCAGCACCTGTTTGCCGCTAGGCGATGGGCCGTGAATAGCTACAGTTTTGTGATTTTAGTTGAGTCTATTGCGAGTGAGGTTCCTATGACTTTTAATTGGAATTATACATGTGTTAATGGAATAAAATTGGACAATTATATTGTTGTGGATTTAAGGCACTAAATATAATGGTGTAACTTGAATTAGGAGGAGGTCTTGGATGAAGGAGATCTAGCCAAGTTCACTCTCAAGTATAAATATGGTGAACAGATCTGGTGGTGGAAGAACCCTACAAAGGTGAGGCCAATCCAAGGGGAAAGGTGGCTATAGAAGATCCTAAGGAAGCTCTAGCCATGTTCACTCTCAAGTATAATTTTCTAGAGTGGTCTCAACAATAATTCATTAACCAGAAGAGTGATTTCTACATGGGGAGGCCTTATTTTATAGGAGAATAAAGCTCCAAAAGCTTGGCCAATGAAAGGAAGGGAAGTTTGCATTTTCAGCACATGTTTGCTAACTTCCTCTCTGTGATTCATGCATCACAAGCCATGTGGCAAGTCACACCTTTGTACCATGTGCTAAATATGCTAAATGTGAAGCATGGTATCATGGAGCTCTCAGCTTAGCTATTGAATTTGGGCCTCAATGGATCTAATTCAATAGTTATGTGAATTTTATGATCCATTTTCATTATGCTGCCAACTATGACATATGTTTATTGAAAGCATGGCCTAATACATGACCTAATTGTAATCTTATACTTTATTATCAACTGAGATCTTCATCCAAGCTCTAGCTCTTTGGATAGCTCTTATTTATTAGATGGGATGGCTGGGTATATGTCACCATGGATCTAAGGATATTTGTGGGTTTAGATAGGTTTAAAGAAGGTTTGCGAAAGGGTTATCCAAGATTGTGGCGCCCTTGACACAACTAACTCGCAAGGATCAACCTTTCACATGGACAAAGAAGTGTGAGAGTTGTGTTCAGGAGTTGAAGAAAGGGATGACTAGTACTCAAGTGTTGACAATTTTAGAAGTTGGAAGGTCTGGGTTGTGTGTTAATACAACAAGGAAAAGTTGTAGTGTGCATAAAGGTGAAGGTGCATGAAAAGAACTATCCCATGAATGCTCTAGAATTGGCAATTATGTTTCTCACTCTCAATATGTGGAAGCATTACTTGTGTGGGTCCAAGTTCTAGGTGTTCAATGATCATAAAATCCTCAAGTACCTTGACCTGAAAGAGCTCAACAAGAGGCAAATGAGTTTGATGAATTTTTTAAATGACTATGAATCTAAGTGGCGGTGAGAATACAATGGAAGACCCTCTATATAGGAAGGTTATACAAGTATCTTTCATAATGCTTAAGAAAGCATAGCTGCTTGAGAAGTTCATGGATTTGAACCTAGGCACCCAGTTTTTTAAAGAGAGGATTAGTCTTGGAAACTAACCATTACTAACGAGTTTCTTGAACTGGTAAAGAAGAAACAAATCATGGATGCTAGTTTTAACAAAGTAGTAGATGCATTGGGAACATAATCAACAAAAATTGTTTTTTATAGGAGTTGATAGAATCTTGAGATTTAAGGCAAGAGTGTGCATCCCAGTTGATAAAGAGTTGAAAAAGATTGTTCGTGAGGAAGGACTCAAGAGTTGTCATAACATACATCCTAGCATGATTAAGATATATAAAGACTTAAAGGGATCTTTCTAATGGTTAGAAATAAGAGAAATGTAGCGCAACTTGTGGCAAGTTGTTTGTGTTGAAACTAGACGATATAGGATAGTCCTCTAGAAAGAATGTCTAATTATTTTTATGATAACAAAACACTATATTGTTTGAAGAAATGTCTTATTAATTTTGATGATAACAAACAACATAGGAAAATGAAGAGATATGTGATTATTCATAATATGTTTTGTCTTGCATATGAAAGCTCTCTAGGTGTTAAATTATGCAATATACTTATACAAGGACTAGATTAAGAGAAACCATATTAAGCAACCATTATACTATATACAGATTAGATGACACACTGATTAGATGTTGTATAAATTTTGATTTTATAACTGATTATCTAACGTGTGCTAATGAGCTTCAAGCAAGTTTTGCCAAAAGCATAATTAGTGAAAAAAAGCAAAATATAAAGATTGGATTAAAGAAGTCTAAAAGAAGAATAGATGAGCTCAGTCAAAGACTGAACTAGGCGACCTAAGTGTTTGATGACCTAAGGCGTTAGATGACCCAAGGCGTTAGACGACTCATGAACGCATAAGTTGTCAAACGACTACATGTGTTAAAAGAGTCTGAAAGAGCCACATCATTTTAGCTAAGTTATTTCTTTCATTTTATTATTGATTGAATATATTTGAATTAATATTTTTATCTAATTATTTGGAATCAAAAGTATTGAAAGAAATCACAACACTTAAAATTATCTTTTAATAATTAAATTTGAATTAAAGGATTCCATAAAAGAAATTATGTTTTGAAATTAAAATAATTGTCAAACGATCATTGAAAAGTTTTATAAATGATTACAATTATTTTGGTTATATATGAGTCATATACTTGACCATATCTTAATTACATTCGATTATATTCGATGTTTTGCTACTGAGATATTGCATAATCTATTTTCTATATTTCCTTTAATAGATAAACTATAACCGTTGGAAAGAAGATAATACCAATACTTTATATATCAAATTATCTTTGATCTCAAGAAGGAAATAATATATTACAGCTTCAAAGAATATATTCAACCATACAAAAGATTTAACATGTCAATATTACAAATAAAAGATTATAAGGAAGATTATTTGAAAAGATTTTAAGGAAGATTATTTGAAAAATTCATTTGAAGAAGATTCAAATAAATAAGTAGCAATGAGAAAAAAATCAAAACAAGATATACAACATATATCCAAAAGAGATAAATTCCAAAGGAGAAGATATGAAGATTATATTATATTCAAGATCTTATCAAATTGCACGCTTCTACGTTATAGCGATAATATATGAATTAAAGCGTGAAGATCGAAGCAAAAATCCAAAGAAGGAATGAAATAATAAATGAAGACAAGAAAGACCACTTGATAGACTCCTCCTCAAACAAGGTTATGCCAAAGCTTAAAGGTGAGGCTGTGAAGATTGGATTGGCACAAAAGCAATGGCTGGACGGATGGAATGACTCTCGAATTTGGTGATGTTTATGTCAGGATGGAGGTGTTTGATGGTTTTCTTAAGAGGTTAGGCCAACTCTAGAGAATAGTGGCTAGAGGAGGCCACATAAAATGCTCTAGCCTTGACTTTAGAGACAAGTATAATGACACAAATTAATTTGGCAACATAACATTACTAATCTCAAAGTGAAAATACATGTGGGGAGACACCTTTATTTGTAGGTGAAGTTGTATCCAAACATTCCTAGACACAAAATTTCTAAAATTCCCACCTGGGCCACCAAAGGTACAAGAATACAAGTCTAGAAATCCTTTCCATTGAGAGGAGGACATGTGGCCAATAACTTATAGAAAAGCTCTTCACTCTTATAGTACCAAGTGGCAATTACTTTGCAAAAAGCTTCCTCAATTGAAACATGACACAAAGCCACTAACTATAGCAAATACTCTCCATTAGGAGCGTGCCACATAGGCACAACTTCTCATGTGATACGTCGTCCTCCACCTAAGCCACCAAGCTAGGATAAAAACCTTAATCACTCATGATTAAATAAGCTAGGAATAAATTTGGGTAAACCACAAGTGTTGACTTTTGTTGACAAAGTTTGACCAAAAACATACACTACTTGACCCATGATAAAAGGCCTAGAAAAGGAAATCGTATACTACTTGACCCTTAGTACAAGGTCCACAAATTCCTACACTAGTAGAAATGCTCCATGATGGCCAAGAAAATAAGAACTTTGTTTCACCTTGAATAAATGACTCTAGTTCTTCTTGACTGTGCTTGGCCATGGCTAGGGAGCATGTCATCACCACCAGACGAGTAAAGTGAAACAATGTTGACTAGAAGAATCAACTTAAAGTAGCAAAGCACTAAACTTCTACAAAGGAGCAGAAGAGTTAGCCAAAAAGGGGTGTTTAAAAAATTTAAGTGGAAATGAATCAAATTCAGGTGCTAAATATTGTGAAATAAAGGACTTAAGACTCTTTTGGGCTTGTCATAAGGACATGGCACATAGGATTTTCTCTTATGAGAGTAGCAATATTTGTGTTGGAACTCAATTTCACAAGTAATTTCTAGATTAAGAGGAGAGGTGTGACTTTCTTTGAACCAATGATATGAATAAATAGACATTCGTTCGAATTTTGGAAAGGATATAACTTAGATATTTTAAGAAAGATTTTCCAATTTTCAACATTTCAATCTTTTGGAATACATAAACAATTCAAACTGAATGGAAAATGAATCAGAACCTTTCTACACTTCGTTTTAAAAAAAAGGGAATATGATATAGGAAATTTTTCAAACCAATGTGAGAAATATATATCGAATAGAAATTTAGTATATATCATAACCAAATATGCATATTGCTTGACTAAAATGCATGGGATTACGAAAATTACCTTAGAATGCATGTAGTAGAGTTGTATATGCAGGTGATCTTTTAATGCAATTTATATGCGTCTAGTGATTAAATGCGTCTTGTGCACCTATATATGCTAACAAATTATATGCCTCTGATATGTTATATGCGTCTAAAAAGCTAATACTAGATATACTTAATAGACTAAAATGTTGTTATTGCTTTCACATTGCATTAATCATTCATTCACTAGAGTCATGCCTAGAAGATTTTTTAAACATGTCTGCTAATTGATAAATTGTTGGGATAAACTTTAAATCGAAAGATATACTTTTGAACATAATCTCTAATGAAGTGGTGCTTAAATTCAATGTGTTTTGACCTATAATGCAAGACAAGATTCCTAATTGATTTTACTCTCGTGAAAATTGTAGTCCTCTAATTGATTTTTTATCCATAGGATTTGAGAGCAAAAGTTGGATACTCATATGCATTCTACTTCAGTAGTTGATAGTGCAATTGTTCCTTGCTTTTTGTTGCACCAAGAAATTAGGTTTCCACCAATTGGCTCAAATGATGTTTTTATTTTAGGGAGCATTCACCAATGTCCAAACATAATTCTTTTTGAATTTGTCTAATTCCTCCTTCATAGCTTGTATCTAACTTTCATCTTGTAATGCTTCATCCATATTTCTAGGCTCAATCTGAGATATCATTATTATGACTCCTTTCTTGGGGTCACCTAGGATGTCTTTAGTTGGATGGTATTTCTTTATGTGTGAGGAAGGCTCCTTCTCTTCACCAAGAGCATGTGGCCTTCTAACGAGTCATTTTCAACATTGACATCCTTTTCGTCTGGTGAGGAATAGTCTACGGGGGAGCGTACGACACAAGGTCATCCATAGTATTTTCTTTCGTAGTATTCTTTATAACCTGCATGTCAAAACCAGAACATTCTTCTAGCTCTGATAATTTCTTATCAAGCTTGTAATCATTAAATTTCACATGTATGGCTTCTTCTGCAGTACATGTATGAGGATTATATACTTTATTGGCTTTGGCATATTTGAATAGCCAAGAAGACTATATTCATCACGTTTACAATCAAATAAAGCATATTTGTATTCAATATAAAGCATTACACTCCAATAGGATAAATGATCGAGGTCGTACACGAACAAATAAACAATTTAAAATATAGTACTGAGGAAGTTATCCCAAGGTCGTCTCACAATGACCGATGTTATCATTCAAAGGTTCCAATTATAACACAAGGAGGGGGTTTGGCAATTTCACAGAATAATAAAAACGCAACTTCAGAATTAGTAAACCAGCCAATAAAAATGCATTGACTTCTTGAATTGAATGCAACTCCACCTTTCACAGGTCACAAAATTCTTGTTTTTTTTTGCTCTTAATCCACTCAAAATTAACCAACAATAGATATTAAAATGCGTTTCATTATGCAATTCAGGAAAGCATACAACAATTAATCAACCCTACTAATTAAGTATTTGTGAGAGCATCAAACACAACAACCCAGAAACATTAAGCATGAAACAAAAGTTGTAAAAACATAGTAACACTTTCTAAATATTAATCTTGCCCATAATTCATTTAGTCATTAAGCATCGCTTAAAGGATGAAGAACAAACAAACCGATGTATAAAGATGAATAAAACCTCAAAGGTTTCATTGCATTCTCCTCAGAAAATCAATTAAAAGTTTAGATATAGTCATAGGAATGGGCTTGCAACACAAAAAGACATGAAAATGCAACATAAATGTAAGGAAAGAAGGATTAAATGAAAATAAGAGGAGAACCCAACTCCAAAACGTGATTCAATGTTGGTAAAATGAAAACCCTATGTTGGGTTGTGCTCCAATGGCCACAAAATGCAGAAAATGTTGTTGTTCTAAAATTAGAGAAAGGTAAAACAAAGTAAGAAAATAGGGTAAAATAATGTACCATCAAGCACCGCCACACTTAGCTTTTTGCACTCTTGGGAAAAATCATGAAACAAAGCAACGACAACATAAAGAAATTAGAGAGAGACATGCACATGACATAAAACAAACAAACACAAAACAGACAGATAGAACACATCCAACACACAAAGAGTCAAAGAAGCAAGATATCCATAAACATTATCTAAGCAATTCAAAACATGAAAGTAACTCAAATATGCTCAAAAGGTGAATTGAAAACAACAAAACCTCACAAGATATTCAGTGTATCACTAAAGTGTTTAGGCTACTCTTTACTCTCAAAGAACCCATGAAAAACAAGCATCACACAGAATTGGCAAGCCTTTAAAATCAACAAGCAAAGCACATACACATAGGTATCAACAGGACTTCTAAAGGTTGTAATAGCATTAAGGACAAGGTGTTGAATGTATGACTAAATAGTTAAAGAACCTAAGAATATATAGGAGAAATGGGGAATAAGTCCAAATCAAGCATGAAAGTAATCCCAAACTCTCTTACTTCCAATTTCAATCCTCACACAATGGCCAAACCTAAATTATTTTTCTTTTCTTTTTTCATTTTTTTCTTTTTATTTCTTTTTTATAATTCCAAACAAATTCCATTGCCATTATACACAAATGAGCAAAGCAAGACCCAACACATTATGCACACCCCCAAATTTAATTGAGCATCCATTCCCAAAACAATTCCAAAGCTCTAGAATTTCCTAAGGTAGAATTAATCATGGTTTTTTAGGCTAAGAGCTTATAATAAGCTAAAAAAATGATAAAATAATGCATACAGGATAAAAAAGAGCTATTAAACAGAATAGTTCAAGGTAGGCTCATTTGGCTATAGGCTCATCAGAACAAAAATAGCCTAAATCATCTCCAAGCATGCATGTGAATCAAGAAGTATCCTAAAGATTCAAACCAAGGCCTTTGTGCAAGCAATCAAGAGAAATAACACACAAGAAATAACAAAGAGTGGCTTAAAACCTCACACAGGGTAGATATATTTGAAAAAAAAATCTTGACATGTAGAAAACAAGAATTTCAGTATATAAAACATCAAGCAACTCATATCCTCCAAGAGTGAAGTAAGTGCCTAAAACAGAATACAAAACTTCATGAAAAATTAACATAAACCTAAAATAACAAAAAATTTACATGACAAACCTAAAACAAAACAAAAAAATTACATCACAAAATAGTCTCCCCCACCCCCCATACTTAGACTAGACATTGTCCCAATATGACATAAACACAAAATCAGGCAATTAAAATCCACATATGTAATTGGACAAGTGTAACCAAAATGAGGAAGGAGAAAGAAAACTCCATGGGTCATGGTGGAAGAAGAGAAGTAGGGCAAACCAAGGAGATCTCCCCCACAACCATATCCACCAAAGAAGGATTGTTGAAGAATTACTTCATACGGTGCCAATAAATCTTGAAGCTCTGGTTTGTGGATGCACTTTTGATCTCAATTGCACCATAAGGAAAAACATTAAATACAACAAAAGGGCCAATCCACCTAGACCAAAGCTTAACACCCATGAGACCAACTTTGGAATTATACAACAACACTTTTTGGCCAACAAGAAACTCCTTTCTAGCTATCAATTGTCATGGAATTTCATGGTCTTTTCCTTGTAGAACTTAGAGTTCTTATAGGCTTCCACACGGATCTCATCCAATTCATTCAATTCAACTTCCTTTTCTTCCTAGCTTGATCAAGAGACAAATTGCAAGACTTCATGCCTAATAAGCTTGGTGCTCTCCCTCCAAAGGAATGTGACATTCTTTAACAAAGACAACCAAATAAGGAGATATCCCTATGGGTGCCTTGTAAGCAGTCTTATGTGCCCAAAGAGCATCCTCCAATCTGTTGCACAATCTTTTCCAAGATGCCTTTATCTCTCTATTTGAAATCTCGGCTTGCAGCATTAGTTTAAAAGTGGTGGGTGTAAAAAACTTATGCACAACCCCATTCTTCTTGAGCAAAGCCTGTATGGATCTGTTACAAAAGTTGGTATCCTAATCACTAACAATGGCTCTAGGTACTCCAAACCTGCAAAATATGTTGGATCTAACAAAATCCATAACAACCCGAGCATCGTTAGTCTTGGTGGCATTGGCTTCCACCCACTTTGAAACATAATCAATAACAAGCAGAATGTAGGAGAAGCCAAAAGAGACAGGGAAAAGACATGAAACCTATACCCTAGAGATAAAAAACTTGATAGAATAACATAGGTTGTCAGGGCATCTATTGTCTCCAAGAGATTGATCCACCTACTCTTTGACATTGCTCATAAGTGCTACAAACCTTCCATGCATACTTGAATATGGTAGGCCAATATAAACCATAGTTAAGTACTTTGTGAGCGGTCCTCTGAGTGCCAAGGTGTCTGCTAGGTGCGGAGGAGTGACAGAATTGTAGGGTCGAGTCAATCTCATAGTCTAGAATACATCTTCTAATAACTTGGTCACTAGACAACTTCCAAATATATGGGTCATCCCATACATAACATTTAGCATTCCTCTTAATCTTGTTAGTTTGAGCTTTAGATGCTAGGAAGGGAAAATAGAAGTAACAAGATAATGAACAATATTTGAAAACCAAAAGGGGAAAAGAATTAGAAATGGTAAACAAACTCTCATCGAGAAAGTCATCCTAAATTAGTGAAACATCATCCAAAATCCTTTCATTCCGATTGACGTGGTCTGCCACCAAATTTTGTGCTCCGCTCTTATAACGAATCTCTAAGTTAAAGTCCTATAGCCATAACATCCATCTAATCAGACGAGGCTTGGATTCTACCTTTTTCAACAGGTACTTTAAAGTTGTGTGGTCAATAAACACAATAATTGGAGAACCAAGAAAATATTATCAGAATTTATCAAGAGAAAACACAATGGCCAAAAGCTTTTACTCCGTGGTTGTGTAGTTTGCTTAGGTAACATCTAAAGTCCTAGAGGCATAGTATATCATTCTCGATTGCATGTCAATCTTTTGAGCTAAGAGAACCCACCCCCCCAATGCATAATTGGATGCATCACACATAAACTCAAATTAGGTTATCCAATCAAGCGTTTGAATAATAGGAGTGGTAGTTAGGGCCTTTTGCATCAATTTGGACAACGAGAAGGCCTTCTTGCTGAAATCTTGAATAAAGCGCATGTAGAACCCTGCATGGCTAAAAAAAGAACGTGCCTCTTGCACACAATTTTCAAATGGATATGTTATGCACTCTATCCAAACTATGTAGACATGCATCAAATGAGGATCCATATATAGAAAAATTATCCATAAACACCTATATGCAATTATCAAGGAAATCATTGAAAATACTAAGCATGCACCGCTAGAATGTGCCAAAGGCATTGCATTGTGGTTTTCTCTTGATCCTTTGGTGTGCTTAACATTCACATTTAAGGTTTTTAAGTTCTATGCAGATATGAAGATCAAGGAAGGTTGCAAGTATCCAGGGAAAGCCATGGAAGAAAGCTAATTCAGCCTAATTGATCACAAATGGCAGAGTTGACCATCTGGTGCAAGAATTAACTAAAAGTTGACAAAAAGTTGACTTTTTGATTTTCAATTCGAAATAAGATGGCACCTTTTGGGAAAGTTTTAGCACATTAAAATACACTTGTTCTGACTTTGAGATGTCTAAAAATTGATCCATAGATGCATAACACTCTTGAATCTTGTTTTTGCATGTTTAGTTCTTTTTAGTGAATTGTATGCATAACATAGTTTGATTTGGTAAATTCTAACTTGCTTTCTTAGTTGTACTGTAGCTAGTAGGTCAAATTGGATTTGCTGAAAAGGAATTGAGTGAGAAAAGTGGTTGCTATGATGGAAGGTGAAGTGGTACTCAAGCCATACAAGACTAACTTGAGAAAAGCCTTTGAATGAGAGAGTTAGAGTTGCTACGAGCCAACTAGACTCAATCACCTACTACAACAGGTTGTGGATGTTGAAACAACACAAAACATGAACAAATGACCTGGAGTAAGCTGGCACAACTACTAAGAAACCTGCGACCCCGAGTTCCAAGTAGGATTGCAAAAATGGATAGGCAAAAATGTGGTAGTTTAATTAGGCAAAAATGTTATATACTTTTAGTTTTTGTTCTGATGTTATTATTATTATATTAGATAATCATCTTCAAAAGTTTTGACATTTATTTCTAAAAAGATAAATAAAATTAAAAGTGTAACTATTATTTCAGTTTCCAATGTCTTTGTTTTTTTGACAACTTCAACCAAGTATTTTGTTTTACAATCAATGGCGGAACTTGGAAAAATAAACTTAAAGGTGCCAAAATAGATTTTTTTTAAATTCATTATATGTAACTGTGAGAGTTTTAGACAGTTATTTTTCATAGTCTTTAATTTTTTGATTCTCATGAAATTTTTCAAGTTTGATTGATGTACATGAATAAATGTTCATCTTAAAAAAATTAATTATTTTACTCTTTATCATAATTTCTCTAATATAAATTTACCACCTCTCACCTATTTAGAAAAATATGAATTTGTCACTACCTAATACATAGTAGACAAATTTATCACATGCAAGAGGAAAACATATACTTAAAAAAAAGGTACAAAATAAACCAATTCAAAAGAATAAACTAATTGATCTAAAATATTCTTTAACTCATCAATTTTATTGTGTTACAGTTTTATTTTGAAAAAGAAGTGATATTGAAAGTAAAAATTGAGATAAAAAGAAGAGATAAAGATACAAAATAAAAAAATGAAAAGAAAAAAAGAGAAAGTACGTATAATATTTAAAAAAACTTAAAAATTAATATAAATAATATAATAATATATAAATAAATAATTTAATAATATATAAATAAATAAATAAATAATTTAATAATATATAAATAAATAATTTATATATATATATATATAACAAATTAAATTAAAAAAAATTGGAGGAGCCATGGCTCCCCTATGTCATGCTGAAGGTCCGCTGCTAATCACGTGAACCATTTTTCTCTCTTCTACACCACAGAACCACTTATGTTGGATTTTCACTATTTTTGGCACATTTTTTGCACTGTTTTGATACTCAAGTAGATGATTCTTGGACTGTTTCAAGAATCCTTCCATTGAATCAAAAGATTTTGTTGTAAGATCACTTTTTTGTAATACATTCATGGTTTACTTGTGTTTCTACCGTTCAGTTTCTATGTTTTCCATTTATCTGGCTAAATTGAATTTGTGATTCAAGAAAGCTTTTCTTCAATGATATTGATCTACTCCAACACTGACATTCAGATGGAGTCTTCTTGAATTTCAAAGATGCGAGGTCATCTACTTAGATATCAAATGTCTTTTTGTTTATGATCAATCATACATAAACCACGCATCTTGAATCACACAATTCAATTCTGCAGGTTTGTGCCACTGTTACATTTGTGTTTCAATTTCGAGCTCGATGATTTCGCGTTTCTTGTGCTTGTTTTGTGTTTACATCTTCATCGTGATGTTATGCATAGTGTTTTTAAACCATTTGCATGTCCAATTCGTCATTCATTACATTCAATTTCTTAATCATGCATCAATTCATTATTTCTGTTAATTAGAGTTCGTCAATTGGGATTTCAAGTTATACTCAATACTTTTGTGTGAATTTTGTTTATATGTTCAATAGAGATCATTTGTAATCAATCTGCATCATTCCATTTCCACCCCATGCATTAGATTTCACAATTCGATGTTGTCTTGTATACATGTGTTCGTGAGTGTTCTCGGGAATTTTTCTAGCATTGTGATTTTTGTGATTTCAAGTTCTAATTTGTTTTCAGTGGTTAATTAGAGTTCCAATTAGATGTTAGAAGCATTCTAAATAGTTAGAATTATTCTAAATAGTTAGAATTTAGGATCACCACATTTCATATGCATCCATTGGCACACTTAGTTAGTTTTAGCTTTTCATGAAACACTTTAGGTGCATTGTAGTTCATGTAGGCATTGCATCAAACAATTTGCATTTGCATGATTTCATGGCATTTCAAGTTCATTTCATCTTTAGTTTGAGTATATTTTGTTAGATTTCCTTAGTCCCACAAGACAAGTTCAACAAATCATTCATTTGCCTTTGCCTATCCTTCAAATTAATCCTTGGTTGATCACTATGCTATATTAATTAGTATTAGTGAGGAAATCTCCAAACGACAAGAGGTTTATTAGTGATCCTTTCTTGTCTCTTGATTTAGCCTTTTGTAGTCGATGCAAACTCTTTAGGTGTTTTTGCACCCTAGTGGGGATAAGCTCATTGCTCTCATTCTTGATTATAATTAGTCTTGTATTCTTGGGTACCACTTGGACGGGACTCACCACTGACCATCTCAGATAGGATAGATGATCCCAGCTTGTAAAAGCTTGGTCTCCTCCTTCCTTACAACATCCAGAATCACAAGGTTGAGTAGCTTACGCGACTATCTCATTGGTTTGTCTCCATCCTCCAAGAGTATCTTGTGCATGCACATGGAGGGGCTAATACCAGTGGACAATGTCCATCTAGTGGCTTTCTTGTGCTTTTTGAGCACTTGCAACAACCTCTACTCTTGATCAATAATAAACGAGGTGGAAATGATGACAAGTAGTCTTTCCTCATCCTCTAAGGAAGCATATTTAAGGTTGTCTGGCAGAAGTTTCAACTATGGAAAGGTGAGTGCTGGATGAACAATAGCAAGAACTTGAGAGGAAGGGGAAAGTGGTTCCAGTGTTTGTACCTTAACATGAAAGTCACATGCATATGTACTTCCTACAACATGATTAGTGCATTCTAACTCTATAACATCAGGATCAAGAGGTACAACTCCCAAAGAGTCAAACTCAGAGTCAAAATCATAATCATAATCAACATCAATCTAAAAGTCATCATCAATGTCAATGCATACAAACTCAGACAATTCAAACAACAATGGGTATTTCATGGAATGCAAATTTTGAGATTCAAAGACATTACCATCAACAATATCATCTAATGTTTTAGCACCAAAAACAAAACAATCTTTAAATGGATGTTTCATTGCATCAAGAATATTTAATGTAGCAACAAGGTAATCAAATTCCATAGACAATGTACACGTAACGGACATCAATCTTGGTTTGGGTTGTCATTAGTGTAAGTTTTGAAATGGTTGAAATGCTAAGAAGGGGGGGTTAAATTGGCTAGTTAAAAGTTTAAGCAAAAAACTTTAAAGGCTAAAAACTATCTTTAATTGAATCAATTTGATCACCAAGTTTGGATGCAAAAAACCCTGGATAATATACTTTCAATTGGTCAAAAACAAAGTTAGTCGATTGATTTTACTAGATAGATATTGTACTAGTATAATTAATCGATTAAATCAGAAAAAATGATCAACTGAAATACTGGAAAAATATAGAAATGTAGATTTGTTATTTGGAGATAAATAATTGTAAAAGAACAATCAAGACAGGTTCTAATTGATTATGCAAACATGCTCAATGTTGTAGATGCCACCAAAACACTCAAGAATATGAAACAGATGATTTAAATCCAAGTTCTTTTAAACTTTAAATGATAATGCAAGAGAGAAGGGTTCGAAAAAGATTGGAGCACAAGATTTTTATACTAGTTCACTCAAACTTGAGCTACATCCAGTTTGTCAAGGCAACCCGAGCCTGACTTTGCACTATTTCAAAACATTTACAAAGTTTACACTTTTACACTTTCAAAATAAGCAAACACACACACAAGACTCTTAAATCAAACAAGAATCACAATAGCACAACAAGAAACCTCTTGCAGACCTGGAAATAAGGATGTCAAATCGGGCCGGACCCGACGGGCCGGCCTGCCAACCCGACAGAAAAAACATGGGTTGGGCTAAAAAAATCAACCCGAGAACCCGCATCAACCCAGCCCGTTCAGCCCGCTGACCCAACGGGCCATCCCACGGGTTGAAACAGGTCAGCCCGTAACCCGACATCCAGTTTTTTTAATTGCTTTGTGTGTTGTGTGTGACACATCTCGTGCTCGTGTGAGTGCCTTCCACTCCACTTTCTTTCTCTCTTTCTCTCTCATGAACGCACCTTCCACTACGAACCACACTCTGCGACTACGAATCAGAGAACCACCCTTCAGCCCTCCATTCACCGGTGGTGTTCCTACTCCTCCGTCATCCAGGAGACGTCATTGGCCACGACGAAGGCAATGAGAGAACGTAGCGAACGCGGTTACGCAGAGCCACCACCGGTCTGCGACGGCGACAATTTTGACCACCACGACCACCGCTGCTGACAGGTTCGTTCTTAAATTCACGTTTTGGTTCGTTAATTTTCGATTTGTAAGCGTATTGGATGAATTTCCCTAACCCTAAATTTCATTTACCCTAATTGGAGGTGAAGGTCTGTCCGTGATTTTGTTTACTGCAATTTTCCCCTCCATTGATGATATGCTGCCATTAAGAGACTGGGTCATACTGATACTGAAGTCAAGATTTCAGAAATTGGTTGGCTTTCTAAAGGTGGTCCTAATGAAATTGGAACCACATCACAGAACGCAGAAACATATGATAGTAATCTGCTAAAAAGGATAGAACAGAAACAAGGTACTCCTGCAAAACCATTTGTTCCAATTGATGTTTTTGTCTTTGCACTCTTCATTGATGCAAGTGTTGTCTATTAATTTTATTTCTACCTATTACCATTTTTTATGTTCACTTGGGAGTTTTTTTGATGTGATATGTTGCAGGATTTTTTGTGTTGTGATCATTTTCTTGTTTAATAGATCATTGTTGTTGTATTCTTAGTTGAAGGGGAATTTTTTTTGGTAATATAACATTGGGACAATGTTCAATCAACTAAATTTGGAATGAAAAAAAAATGAAATTTGATTTTGGGCCACAAATTGAACATATGGGAAAAAGCTAGCAGGCCAGCCCATCGAGCTAGTCCGGCCCGGCCCATTTAAAGCGGGTTAAAATTGGGCCGAGTCAAAACGAGCTGGGCTAGCCCGTTTTGACATCCCTACCTGGAAAACCACCAAGCACACACACAAAGCTTGAGAAAGATCAAACCTCAGTGGTAGCACAACGTTGCCAACCACAAACACCTTCTCTAAGCTTCAAACACAAGCTAAAATCTCTAAGAATTGATCCAAGATCAATCTTCAACAGTTGCAGTCTGAATGATCACGAAAAAGAGAGAATACCAAGGTTTCAAAAATAGTTTCACACTAAAAAATGGTCTTGTTACCTCTCTTTTGAAAATCACAACATTTATAGTGAAACTGTTACAAAATTCAACAAGTTGATTTTCAAATCAATTGGTTGATTTCACTTAACTTAAGTGAAATCAGTCGATTAAAAAATAAATCAACTGATTTAATAAGTCACAATTTAAGACAATTGCAACAAACCTTTTAACTTGTTGAAAATTCATTCAACAAATTAAAAGACACATTTTAATCTGTTGAAAGTTATTTCAACAATTTAAAAAACACAATAAAGACCAAATACATCAAATTAATGCTACAAGGTCTATTTGTATGGAGTGACAATATACTCCATGACTTTGCTCTTTATATTATTATGTGTGACATTGCATTTAATTAAGGTTATTATTTAAATGGGACATTACAGATATCATAATTATTTATCCATTTTGATTAATTTTTTCCTATTTCATTTCTTCTTCTTTGTAAGTTTTTTTTTTTTTGTTTAAAAGACCTTTTATATTTAGAATATTTCATGTTTTCTATTTTATATTTTAAAATAATATTTGTTTTCAGATATATGTTTAACCATTATTAAACTTAAAAAATACAAATAAATAAATAAATAGTGAATAGTAGACAACAATTAACTTATAATAAGAACAAACATAAAAAGCAAAATAACACAAAATAATACAAAATAGATAACTAAATAAATAAATACATATATATTTATTATATATAATATATAATAAATTGTTCAAACTTTCAAACATACATATATAATTAAATAATTCACTGTAAATGTTTTGGAATAAGTATTTTAAATAATTAATTTAATTTCATAACATAATACTTACTATTTCACACTTATAATATTAAACTAAATGTAGACACAAAGGCATATCACAAACTACAGAGTGTTTTTATCATAAATACAAATCATAAATAATGGAATCCAAATTTTCAAAAAATAAAAAAACTAAAATCAAAATCACATCCCAATAAATATTTATTAAAGTTTATCAGGTTAAATTAATGAATGTGAATGTCTCTTTCAATATTTAGTTTTTTTTATGTAATTTTTTGAAAAATACCGTTTATATACCTTTCAAAACTTTTTATTTTTCTATACTCACTTTTCATCTTCAGAAATCAAAGAAATGAATTATGTTGACAAAAATAAAAATAACATAAGATATATATTTTCAAAAACGATGGTTTACTTTTTTTTTCATACACTTAAGATATATATTATCAAATTTAAAATTTGAAATATATGGTAATAAAGTTTAAACTTGAAATTTAAAATCGAAAAAACCTATAATAATATGGTAATAAAATTTGATTAATTGTTTAATTCATTTGTTCAATTCTAAATTAATTGATTTAGTAGAATATACAGTGTCAACATTAATTAATTATGACATTAGTATATTATGAAAGTATGTTGGCAGAGAATAACCTTATTTCTCTATGTATGTAGCACTGATTGAAAATGAAAATTTCCTAATTAAAATTTTAATTTTTTTTAATATTGTAATGGGTTACTCAAGTGTTATTTTGAAAGGTTTTTTGTGTTTTTAAAACATTGTGATTTTCGTAATGTGAGGAGTCCTCCAAAATAATAGTTTCATAATTTAAGTCTTTCACAATTTAAGTCTTTCATAATTTAAGTTTTTTATTTATTTATTTTATAAACTTCACTTATTTATTTAATTACCTATTTATTTTTTAATTATTATTTATATTTATATATTGTTATATTAAATACGGTGTAATCATTGTTTCTGAATTTCTAAACCACTTTTTCATATTTTTAAATAAATATTATCACAATTGAAATACTAATAAATAAGGCACGCATATTTATTCAATTTATTCAACGAATTAGTTTAACCTTCTCATTGATTCTTTTGGACTCAGGATTTAGGGATGACTATGTTGTTATTTCAGAATTTCAAATGTCATTTTTTTTATATTTACTATTTATTTATTGATTTATTGATTATTTATTATTTATATTTATATGTACATGTATTTGTAATCACCATTTCAATAATAAATCACACATATATTAATTTAATACAATGTTATCTACAACATATAAATTTCTAAACTTATGGACCATAAAAGTCATCATTTGTGGATTTCAATATCAATATCAAAATTATATCCAAAATTAAAAATCAAAATAAGAATCATATATAAAATCAAAATTATATTGAATTGAAATATTAAAACATATAAAACATTCACACATACAGATTCAAATTTATTAGTTTATAATTTTTGCACTAAAGGTTCAATTTTTGCATAGTGAATTGGTAATATTCTTCATATATTCACACCACATTAAAAACAAGAAACCTTACAATATTTCATTTCTGTTATGAAATTTATGGATGTCCATTGAGTTGTTAGCAGTTACATATGATTCATTGTTATTAATGTTATCACTAGTATTGTAACCATTGAGTTGTATCCCTTGGGTTTTCTTTTGTATCTATAAATAGGGATTTCTCCTATTGATAAATGACACACAAAAAATAATTATCTAATTTATATTCTCTTTCTCTCAATTATTTTATAACACATTATTAGCACGAAGGCTATACAACTGAGTTAGTAAAAACATTTTCTCTTTAACGACAATGCTCTTCGTACCTCAATTCAGACTATTTCTAATTCTTTCCTTATTGTCAATATTTTCTTATATTCTTCTTTTTTGAGATAAAAAATTATTTGACTTTATTAATTTTTATATTTGTCTTATATTATTATTATTATTATTATTATTATTGTCTATATTAATTTTATAGTTTCATAAATAAAATTTGATTATTATTAATATTTTATGAGTCAGTTTTAAACAAGTCAAACCTTACGAAATTTGAATGTGACTTTTGATACTACGAGAAAAAATTACTCATCTTCTTACGTATTAGAGGTTAAAATACATCTAGATGCAATGGGTCTTGATAATATTCTAAAAAAATGACAAAAAAAAAGAAACAAGATGGAAATAAAGCATCTGAATGTCTTCTTATGGCCAAACAAAACAATAAGTTTTAGTGAAAAATCATGAGACCAAATTGATTATGCTTCATTCCCAAGAGTAAACGCAGCAACATCCATAAGACTAAATTGGTAATGCTTTGTTCCCATAAGTGAATATAACAATATCTAATTCATATTTTCATGGTCATAAAGAAAATTTCAAAGAGACATTTTGTCATCAAAAGTGAAACAATAGTGTGAAAAGGGAAAAGAAAAATATGAAAACAATGACAAATAATATGACAGTATAATTTATCACTATGGTGGTAAATGCCATTTGGGTCATACTTCTCTTACATCCTAAAAATAGGGAGAAGAACATATAAACACACTTTGTGTTTATAAAGATGATGATTTTTTTTGGCCATATAGATGTCACTCATCTTGATTTTTATTTTTTGCTAAACTAAATGAAATGGAAGATGGAAACATTAATCACCTCATTTGTGATGGAAGTATTAAGAATTTGTGTTTTTTGTATAAAATGACAGAAAAAGTTTCTATGTGACAGTATAAAATATATTTTTATATATTAAATTATTTTTATTATAATTTAATTTATTTAAGGTGAATTCTCTATGGTATTATTACTCTATAAAATATGCATGTTTGATATTGGTTATGTATAAGTAAGAAGAATCAAATTTTCTTTTATATTACGAAATGTATATGTGAAATGAATGTATAATACACATTTATTATTATTATTATTATTATTTTATAAACTTTATCCTAATAAACTATTGGTTAAATGAGAAGCTAACACGTGACATATCCTTAACACCGTTAACACCATACTAACGGAATGGGCCTAATTGTTACACATTTTCAAAAATATGGACCTAATTGAGACTAAAAAAAATCTTAGGACCTATTTGAGATTTTTCAACAAAACCATGGACCAAGGGAGTATTTTAACCTAAACTATTTAAACAATAAAAAGAATTTAATTTATAAGTAATTGAAATGTTATATTTTGATTTCTTAAAATTCCTAAAATTTCTCGCCATATTCATGTTGTTAAGTTTTTTCTTCTCTTTTATTGCATTGGCATTGAGATTATTCTTATAATTTCTTAGTGCCTCCCATTTTAGTACACCTTCGCAAGTTGAGTGTTGCATGGCAGAAGAAGAAAGCCATTGGAGGAAAGGACTATGGCTTACAACTTCTAATAAAGAACATGTGTTCCCCATTAGCTACATTTGGTTGTATTTTCCTTATTCCAATACTATTTTCCTTGTTCGTTGACACAACTTTTATTCGTCCCTTTCTCTCAATTCTCCTATTTCGATGTGCTGGATTAGCCTAGTTAGTTAGCTCAAATTTATTTACATTACATGTGTGTTGTCATCATTGAATTATGTAATCAACTATGATCATTATTGTAAGGCCCACTTATATTTTTGCCCTAATGTTTAAGGGTTGCCCCAATCAGTTGGGCCTAGGACTGGCCCATGGGGTGTCCAAAGCCCTTAAAGCATCCTAACCCCCCTCATTTCAGCTCACTTTGCAAAAACAATGCTTTAATCCTCTCCATTTTTTCCCAATTAGAAGCTTTGCTAGGGTTTGGACCTTTTTCATCTTCAAGCTAGCTCAACTTCGTTCCTACGTCACGTAAGTTGGTCTTCAACCTGTATTCTCTCCCTTCCAATCATATTTTCGCAATTTCAGTTAGGGTTCATCCTAGTGAGCTTGTCTGAAATCTGTTCTGCTATTTTTTTCAGCTTTTTAATTTGTTCTTAGAGTTGTTATGCTCTGCTGTATGGTGTCGAAGTATTTTGCTAGCTCTTTCCAGATAAGGGTAGCTAGGGTATTTTAAGTTCATCTTGCCTATATTTAGTTCTGTTTTGACTTTTTGGTGCTTGTGTGGTGTTCACGATGAAATGAGTTTGTAGTGGGTGCTGTTTTGGATGAATATTTGGTTTTATAGGTGTGGAACAGTGAGGGAGAACTGCTAATTCGCCTAAGTGAGCTCGTCTCGCCTAGGCGAGAGTAGCAGAAGCTCGCCCAGGGGTTTTTGCTCAAGCTCTCGCTCGGGCGAGAAAACTTAGTTTTGAGCGAAAAACCATCTCGCTCATACGAGATGGCATCGCCTAAACGAGCATTCGCAAAACCTCCCAAGGACTCTGTTCGCGGTCTCGCCTAAGCGAGAGCCTGCAACTTGAGCGAGAGTACTCCTCTCGCCTGAGCGAGGGCTCCTAGCTTGAGCGAGACCTGACGCAGACCACATTGTTTTCTCCCATAATTGTTATTGGTCATATGATTGGTTGGTTTGCTTTATTTAAAGTATGATGTATGTGAATATTTGTGAACTCTCATATATTATGGGCTGGATTGATGAGTTTGGCATGATCTTAGCATGTAACATGTATGGGATGGTTGGTTATCAAAGTGACATGGAATTGGTATGAACAATGATTTTATATTGGTTGATGGAACATGATGTTGGTGCGGTCAGGATGTAATTCCACGATAATTTCGTGGTGGTGCCTTATTGGTCAGGACGTAATTCCACAAATCTCTAGGTGAGATCTCATGGTGGTGCCTCATTGGTCAGGACATAATTCCATGATGGTTGCGTGGTGGTGCCTCATGCTCAGGATGTAATTCCATGATCCTTGTTAGTGGGAGTTCATGATGGTGCCTCATACTTAGGACGTAATTCCACGAAGTTTGTGGTGGTGCCTCAAAATATAATTTAGTAAGCGTTCAAGGTAAGGATTGCATCTTGACACTCTAAAGAGTCAGTTAGTCTCACGTAGAGCATACGGACTCAAGTGGTTAGAGTAGCAAGAGGCCTTAGATATTTTAAGGCTAACCTTGTGAGTGGTAGGGTGAAACCCGTTGCCAATTGGCTCTGCAGAGCAATAGAGGCCACCTCAAGTGCAAATATTCGGTGAATCCGACTAATTATACGTATCCAAATAAGTCATGTATGAGTCTTAGTGTATTGTTTGCGAGTCATCACATGATTAGTTAATGTAGGTATATTGGTCTATGAAATTGTATGCAATTGTATGATAAAATGTTCCTCTACTCTAGCTTACATTTTCTGCTTGTTGTATGTTATGTGTGTGTGGTTTTCTCTTTTGCGATGATCATTAATTTATTGATGGATGCAGATGTGAGAACTCCTCGTGGTCATCAGGGTGATGGACACTTTGCTGCTTAGCTTTGGGTTGGATTTCGTTGTCCAAGTTTCTTTTAGGGTTGTAGCCCATGTATTTATCTACCTCTTGGGCAATTATTTTTTAATATTGTTGATCCTTGTACTCCATTTTGTATTGGCATCATGGTGTGCCTATTTTTAGTACTTTGTTTATTTGTAAGGAGTGACGTTATACTCCATGACTTCGCCTCTTATATTATTTTGTGTGGCATTTCATTTAATCACTATTATTATTTAAATGGGGTGTTACAATTATATAATCATTTATTTATGTTTGAAAAAATAATTCACTTAATTGACTCTGTGGATGCATAATCTTAATATTTATTTACAATCTTAATATTTCAAAATATAAAATACATGTGAAAAAAAATTGAAATATATTTTTAAATACTTATTTTCATAATATTTAAAATAAATCATATTTTCTAAATTTTAAAAAATTCCAGCATCCATGTACAATAATATATATCCTTTTATCCACACTAATAGAATAAATATTGTTATAAAAATGTATAATGAATATTTATTATTAAATGTATAAGGTGATTATATATGTGTGTGTCTGTCTGTCTGTGTGAGTTTTGAGGTTTTGTTAAATATCAGTATATGCGGCATTGTATTTTATTTGAATTAAATATTTGATACAATGGGTTTTTAATAAAATATGGTTATTAAAATTTAAGCATTTTGTTTGTATGGATTTGCTGATTTTTAATATATAATGTTATTTTATTTGACTCATGGTTTTGATTCTATATATAAGGTATTACTATATTACGATTTTGTGTTTATATGGATATAAGTAATTGGGTTGTTAGTACATAGTAACCTATGATTGATTGCCATTGATGTTATCATTAGTATTGTAACCATTTGAGTTGTATCCCTTGGGTTGCCTTTTGTATCTATAAATAGAGACTTCTCCTATTGATAAACGACACACAAAAAATTAGTCTCTACTCTTTATTCTCTTTCTCTCATTATTTTATAACATGTTATCAGCATGAAGGCTATACAACTGAGTTAGTAGAAACATTTTCTCTTTAAGGACAATGCTCTTCGTACCTCAATTCAGGCTATTTCTAATTCTTTCCTTATTATCAATCTTTTCTTATATTCTACTTTTTTTGATAAAAATTATTTGACATTACCAATTTTCATATTTGTATTATATTATTATTGTCTATATTAATTTTATAGTTTCACAAATAAAATTTGATTATTATCAATATTTTATGAGTCTGTTTTAAACAAGTCAAACCTTACCAAATTTGAATTTGTGACTTTTGATATTACAAGAAAAAATTACTTATCTTCTTGAGTATTAGAGGTTAAAATATATCTAGAAGCAATGGGTCTTGATGATACTCTAAAAAAAAGGAAAAAAAAAAGAAAGAAGGTGGAAATAAAACATCTGAATGTCTTCTTATGGCCAAACAAAACAATAAGTTTTAATGAAAAATCATGAGACCAAATTGATTAAGCTTCATTCCCATAAGTGAATGCAGCAACATCCATGAGACTAAATTGTTTATGCTTTATTCCTAGAAGTGAATATAGCAACATTTAATTCATATTTTCATGATCATAAAAGAAATTTCAAAGAGACATTTTGTCATCAGAAGTGAAACAATGGTGTGAAAAGGGAAAAGAAAAAGATGAAAACAATGACAAATAATATGACAATATAATTTATCATTACGGTGTTAGAATTAATTGACGAATTAATTCTATTAGTGACTCATTTGAAATATTATGATGGGCCTAATTGTGATTTAATAAAATCTAAAGACTTATTGGTTATTATTATGGGAAGTGATAATAAAATAAAATATAGATAAAGATAAAATAAAAACCAACTTGATGGACGTTAGTTTATAAAAGAGATTGGGGTTCTGTCTCTGGCCATAAGGTTCTTTTCACAGTAACCCATCAAGAACGTGTGAGAAGCGAAAGAAAGGCAAAGAGATAGATTGGGTAACGGTGGTTGAAGAGCACACAGGATTATAAATTTGAAGAACGCATATTCACAGGATCTCTCATGGATAAAGGGTAGTGCTCTATTATGTTTATCGTGTGAGAATCCTAAATTCTAAAGATCCTTAATTATTAGTTTTACATGTGGTATCAGAGCATGTGTTGTAAGATTTATGATTCTCCAATTAAGTGTTTTTCATTATGATGTTTTCCGCTGCATGTATATATATGTAAAATTATAATTGCTTTTCATGATTGATTTTTGGTCTGCAAGCCGCATGTTAAAAACCTTGTCCATGGCATGAATTAGTTTTGGTGAAATCTGTTCATGTGTGATTTGTTTCAAATTAGAAAGCCTCTGCAAATAGAATGCGTACCTAATTGAATTCTTGTTTTCCACTATTACGTTTTCTGGATCAAGTGCATGCATGATGAAGGTCACATCCATTTTATGTGAATGCATGAGCCTTTAAATTTGGAGTGAAAACCGTTACGTGAACGTGTTGGAAGTTTTCCAATTTTGTTTTTACTCCTGACGCAATTAAATGCATGGAGTTCATGTTTCCCTCATTGCCTACATCAGCTAAATGCTTAATAAATATAATGGAGCATTGATAATTACGGAATTAAATAATTGATCACATAATTGTGGTTTATTAAGATTAAAGTGTAATATTTTTATTGGTTTACGTCACCAATAAAATTAATATTAATTATTTTATTTATATAAATAATTAATAATTTTATTTTAATTTGCAATAATATTTATGTTTGTTATTGTTAAATTAAAATTAATGAGGATGCTATATAAAGTTTATAGCAATTAAATGTGTATTTATTTATTTGAAATTAAGTATGATAAATTTTGTTAGTCACCAAAGTGGCCAAAATTTTAAAGTTTATATGATTTCAAATTATTAATGTTT
>Ga0214544_1003825_pt1 | contig 30719 bp, 21 predicted proteins | sample CNSS3metaG_FD_160074 | JGI IMG/M metagenome (GOLD analysis project Ga0214544, IMG submission 160074) | Root nodule microbial communities from cowpea collected in UCLA plant growth center, Los Angeles, California, USA - CNSS3 | ecosystem: Host-associated > Plants > Roots > Nodule | place: USA...
ATTTTTAAAGTAAAATAAAAAATATAGTTTGTGTGCATCACATAGACTATCCATGCATATTGTTTCAAAGCAAACCGTACAAGTAGCAGATGGCATGTAATATATATAGTAGGGTTGATGAATTGGTTAGACAGAAACAGACGAGAAGAGGAAAACAGACTTCCATTCAAATTCCATTCTCTTTCTTTCTTCTTTCACTCCCTCTCCTCACTTTTTCTTCTTTTCTCTTACCCTTAACATCCGGAAACTATGTTCTTCCAGACATTCTCACTCCCGCATTGTCATATCATATATATACTTCTAGATCATTTTTTCGCTCATTTTTTTTCTTTCAATCTTCACCTTAATTTTTGTTTCTCTCACTTCTCAATTCCTTCTATTCACAATGCTCATTGATGCAGCACCCTACACCACCGTCATCTGAGATCCAAGATTACGATTCTTTACCTGAGATCCTTTCCTCCAATTATAGACAAGAATAACAGGATCCATTTTTGGATTATAACGGCCTTCGTTCGTCTCAGCAAAACTGTTCATTTGTTAATGCAAAAAACTGTTAAGTTGTTGGCAAATAAATACCCAAGTTTAACAAAAAGTTCCCATTTCAGCAAATTTAACCTCTCAAAATTTGTTGTATGAGGAATTGTACTTTTACACCAATAGTGTCACTAACTTCACTCAGTGGTATAATTTAAAAAGAAAATTGAGATTTCAGTTTTAAGTCATGGAATGATACAAATTGAAAGAAAGAAAAAGGGTAACATTACAGACCAATCTGCAGAATATGCATAAGGCAAGTGTGTATCCTCACCTGTCCACAAAACTAGTTGATGCTGACATGATGTAGTCATAAGTGTAAGTGAAGTTGTATAAAGGTATACAGCTGCAAAGAAATCAATCAACTGAAATATAGTAAGGTGCTAGGCTCAAGCATGGAGAAACATCAATGTCATTTATTCTATCAAATAATTAAGAAAACTGAAGAAAATCATACTTTCAAAACTGATAGCAAGTGCTGAGTAGTTATAGTGATATGCAAAAGTATAAGGACTAAAACTTTATAGTTGTTAACATATTTATACCCTCACCTATCTGAGAGGAAAACAAAGCGTTCATTTAAAGGATCGCTTAGCGCATGTCTAAGTAAAACGCGCTCGACCTCTATCATGCTTGCTTCTCCCCACTCAATCTGGAAATAGATCGACATGAACTAAATAAATACCATGAAGCTGATATGCATAACAAAATGGGATTGCACCTTTTAGCACTATTTTTTGACAAATTTACACAGCATAGTAGAATTGAAAATAATAGATCAAAGTTTACTTTTAGAGAAACAACTTAAAACAGGATATACCTCAGATTTTTCAGACAAAATGAGATTGCAACTTTGTAACTACTATTTTCTACCAAATTACATACAATTTGGTAAAATTGAATAAACTAATTCACATTTCACAATTTGGTGAAATTGGCCACACAAACTAATAAAAGCATTAACTTTCATAACACAAAAAGAATTGTTGTTGCAACATAAGCAAGGGGTAAGTTACACCAACTCAAGTGAGATTCCTTATCAATATGAACACCATATAACAGATCACACAGGAAGTGGATTTATAAACAAAAATATTCTGTTGAAAACAGAAAAAAAAAAGAAAAAAGACTAACCTGTACACTATTATTAACTTGTCGATTCCAAAAATAAGGTGATTTAGTTGTTACTTTGTTGAGAAGAAACCCTGGTCTGTAGTGAACAAAAATTGAGAATTTGTTATCACCTCCCTGAAGAAATGGAACAAATGTTTCAATAGGCATTACAGCGCCTCAATAGTAAACAAAAAGCACTTTAAGGAATGAGTCAATCAACTTTTTGCAAACATAGACAAATGCACCTTTTGTGTGGATATTGTTGTCTTTCTAAGTTTTGTTATTAATAAAAATGGGGTCCATGTTGACCTTGAGAAAATCAAGGTCATCCAAGAATGACCTATTCATAAAAATGTTGGGGATGTTCCTAATTTCCATGGCCTTGCCAGCTTTTATAGAAGGTTCATACCCAACTTTTCAATTCTTGCTTCACACTTAAATGAACTTGTAAAGAAAGATGTTTCTTTTTGTGTAGGGTGAAAGACGACAACTTGCTTTTAATGAGATTAAAGCTAAACTCATGCAAGCTCTCATTCTATCCCTTCCAAATTTTGAGAAAACTTTTGAGCTAGGATATGTTGCTTTGGGAATTGGCATAGGTGTTGTGTTATTACAAGAAGGTCATCCCATTGCTTACTTCAATGAAAAATTAAATAAGACTTTTCGTAATTATCCCACCTATGACAAAGAACTTAATGCACTTATGAGGGCTCTTCATACTTGAGAACATTACTTTGTATCAAAAGAGTTTATTATTCATAGTGATCATGAATCACTCAAGTTTTTTAAGAGCAAACACAAACTCAACAAAAGGCATGCTAAATGGATGGAATTTTTGGAGCAATTTTCGTATGTTATCAAATACAAGAAGGGTAAAACCAATTTGTGGTTGATGCACTTTCAAAAAGATTGTTGAGTCATTATTTTTCCTTTATTCCATTACCTTTTTGTGTTCATCTTAATGGATGTTTAGTGCTTAATTGGCTAATGTTTAGTGCATTTTCATCTATTGGGCTTCATTTAGCCATTATTCCGAATTTAGAATAATTTCGCATTAATTGGTCTAATTTTTGTTTCTAATTATTTTTAGGTATTTTGTGAAGCAATTTCAGAGCTTGAACACTAATCCTAAGATGAAGAGAGAGTTGCCACATCTTTGTTACGTTAGTCCATGTCATTTCCACATCATTTCCACGTCATTTAAGTGATTGGGCCAGCATTTTTAGCCCATAATGGCATTTTTTTAATTTTGCACCCGATAATAGCATTTTTGTAAATATGTGGATCTATGGTAATGTGACCACGAAATTTAGGTCTCCTTTTGATGTAGCAACCACCTTCTTCTTCCTTATACTCTATTTTCACGTTTTTTTAGCTTTGGTTAGTGACCCATGGAGGTGCCTTCTTCATTTTCTTATTTTACCAGTCTTTATTAACGTTTTTATGCATTATTGACAACACCCATTGTTGGGTTTGCAATTTCCGCACATTTGGTAGCTTGGGCATTTCATTTTCTAATTTGTAGTGACTTGGACAACACCCATTTATGAGGTTTTCGTTTTTTATATTACAGCAGCCATTTTCGTTCCATTGAAGCTTTAGAAATCTCGTTTTCTCTTTAATTTACGTTTCAAATTGACCCAACTTAGGGTTTGATGTTCTGCTTTGGTTATTTACATTTTTGAATCTTTTCCCATGAGGTATTTTTGTTTTGAAGTGTTTAATTGTTCCATATCCATGGTTTGCTAAATTTGTGTATTAACTCCTTGATGAAAAAAGCAATGAAGCTTTAAGGTTATGTTGGTTTTGTTAATTTTGCCATTTCTTTATCTTGAATTTGTGGAGTGTATGTGGTTCATCTAGTCAGAGGCGGAGCATCATAGGAGTAGGGATTGGCCTAACCTCCCCCCCCCCCCCCCCCCAAATATTTTTGATTGTTTTCAAAATTATATATCTATTTTAGGAATTTTTAAAACTTTGAATGTTAATAAAATAATAAAAAATAAAATCCAATATAATAAAAAATAATAAATAAAATATTTAGGTTTAATTAATCTTCTAATATATGTTTTCGTCTAAAAATACCAAATTGCGATTAAATTGAAACTAAAAAAAAACTAGAAAAAATTACAGATTAGGTGCATGTATCCAGGGTGAGTTATGTTCATGCTTAATGTATGTAGCTTGGTTGCCACGAGTTCATAGATGTATGCATTGCTTAAATGTGTATTGAAACTATTTTGTAATCTTCGCTTTTTTCTAGTGGATTGAGAGTGGGAAGAGATGTTACTTTGTTAACCCAAGATAAGTGGAATTGAATTTAAATCAAGAAGTCGGTACGTTTTAATCATTGTTTCATTTTATTTAATTTGTTGTTAGAATTTTTTCAGTACTTGAATCTGCCAACCCCCTTCCTTTGTGTTAAATTGTATCTGGAAAGCTTTGAATGAAAGGATGGGTCACTAGGAGACGACCTTGGGTTTACTCCTGAGTAATGCATTTATCTTTTTAATTTGGTTAGGTACGCCCTTGATCAAAGATATACTCTTCTAGCCACCTTAGGTTCTCAAATTCTTGGCTTTGATAATATTTGTGATTTGTATCTTCAATATCCTTATTTTTCATCCATTTACAAGGATTGTCAACAAAAGTCCCACGGAGGATTATATGTGAACAAAGGCTACTTATTTAAGGAAGGAAGTATTTGTGTTCCTCATAGTTCACATAGGAAACTTTTTGTTCAACAAATGCATGAAAGGGAACTTATGAGACATTTTGGGATAGCAAAAACATTGATCGTGCTCAAAGAAAAATTCTTTTGGCCCTATATGATGAAAGAAGTCCAAAGAAATTGCTCAAGTTGTATTACTTATTTACATGCAAAATTTACTATAATTCCTTATAGCCTTTACACTCCTTTGCCTATTACTTCCACCCTGTGGGAGGACATTAATATAGACTTTGTCCTAGGACATCCAAGAACTTCTAGGGGTGTTGATTCTATCTTTGTGGTGGTGGATCATTTTTCAAAAATGGCACATTTTATTCCATGCCATAATGTAGATGATGCTAGCAATGTTGCAAAGTTGTTTTTCAAAGAAGTGGTTCACCTTCATGGCCTTCCTAAGACAATTGTGTTTGATAAAGATACTAAGTTCCTTAATCACTTTTGGAGAACCTTATGGTCTCAGCTAGAAACTAAGCTTTCTTTTTTTACTACTTGTCACTCACAAACTGATGGGCAAACTAAAGTAGTAAATACATCTCTATCCACTTTGTTAAGGGTCGTCGTAAAAGGCAATCATAAATCATGGGATGAGTATCTTCCTCAAATTGAGTTTGCCTATAACTGTGTGGTCCATTGCACTACCAAGCTTTCTCCTTTTAAGGTTATATATGGTTTCAATCCTATCACACCTTTGGATTTAATCCCACTTCCTACTTCTTTTGACTTTGTCCATAAGGAAGGGTTATCTAAATCCCAGTTCATTAGAGAATTACATGAAAAGGTGTGAAACCAAATAGAAACTCAAATTGATAAAATTGTCAAATACAACAACAAAGGCGAGAAAGCTAGGAGTGTTAATGAGGGCGATTTGGTTTGGTTGCATTTAAGAAAAGAAAGGTTTCCACATTTGCGCAAATCCAAACTAAGTCCCTGTGGTGATAGTCATTTTCAAATACTCAAGAAGATTAATGCCAATGTTTATCAATTAGATCTTCCTTTTGAGTATGGTGTTTATTCCACTTTCAATATTTATGATTTGATTCCTTTTGTAGGATCCATGGATCATGGTGAAAATCAAGATTTAAGGACAAATCATTTCTAACACTACAAAAAAATATAATTATAATGGGGGTTAATTATTGGGGGTTATAATAACCTCCACTAAAAGATATACATAGGAGAGGTTTTATAAACCCTCTTTAAATAAAAGGGGTTTTTAAAGAAACACCACTAAAATTTTATAATTTTTTTAAGTTTTAATTTGGTTAAGCTTACCAAACTCTTTCGCTCTCAAGTAGAAGGTGTCTCAAAGTCTTTCATTCAAGAAAAAAGAGTATAGTTGGTAAGAAGAAGAAGCAGTGCCTCTCGTCAAGGTAAACTGTGTACCTCTCCTCCATCATTTTCGTCTTTTCCTTTCTGATTTCATTTTTGTCTCGGTGGCTTCCGATTTCATCTTTGTCTCTCTAATTTCATTTCTTTTGATTTCAATTTCAATTTCGTCTCCTTGCTTTCAACGTTCGTGCCCTATGAGCGCTGGATTGTGCCGTTGGAGAAAGACATTCTTTCTTTTTTTGATTTCATCGTTCTCCCTGAAATAAGGTAAAACCATGCTTTCAATTTCTTCGTTCTTACAATTTCGTCATTCGTCTCCATGCTTTCATTTTCATCTCAGTTCAATTTTATCTCTCTGATTTCATGATTTCATAGTGCCTCTCACCATTCTCACCATGAATATGTTCGTTTGTTTTGCCCTAACTTCTCTGATTTTGTTTTGTAGTTATCTTGGTTATTTTAGGTTCTACTGATTTTCTTGAGTTTGTTTCGCCATTTTCTTGTTTGTATAAGGCTTGTTTTGTTGAAATAAAAACTAGAATCGACCTTGGAATGTTTTGTGCAGGCAAGGGTGACACCTTAGAACTACCGCCAGTATCGGCACGTGGAGAAATGAAGGTGGAAGCTAGGATGGAGATAGGCTAAGAGTGAAGTGATATGGTCAATAAGGTTATAGCAAGTGACAGAGGGAATTGCTAATCTTATAGTGGCTCTCATACGTAAACTAACAGATGTTCTCAAGGTTGGTGTCTCCACTTTAAATTATAAACATTCTCTATATGATTTTATTTTACCCTCTTTTATGTAAATTGTCATCTATTATGTTCTGATAGATACTTGGGTTGGATATTTGTGCTAACATTATGGTTGGAGATGATATGAGAAGAGGCATACGTGATGGACAAAAGAAGCGAGTAAAGATATATAAAAATCAATGTTGTGTGAGAGGTCTTGTTGGTTGTTAGTGAGGGTGGGTTGGAGTTGGGTAAGGGGATGTATGATGTCCTCAAGGCAGTTGGCAACCAATTTATAGATACTATGAACGGCCATTGCTGGTTGGAGCACTTGATATGGCATTGTAAAAAAATGGGTAAAAACAGCTAAATTACTGCAAAATGATAAATTCATTCTTCTCTAGCTTCTATTTAATCATTTAGAGGAATATATTGCCAGTACATTGACAACTCATTGGGTTCCCTGCATAATCAAGTGACAAGAAGAAAGAATATAATGAAAGATTTGATTTTGTAAGGCCGTTATGGTTATTTTCTTACATGGCAGCAGACATGAACTAGTTTTATAATTGATCAAACAAAATCTTGATAGTAGTTGGACTTCTTTGTAACCTCTTGGGCCCTAATGATCTGGCTGGATTGCTAACTGTATTTCAAGGCAACTTATTCTCAAGTCAAATATTTAACAACCAAGAAATAAAAATGTATATAATCTTTTTGTAGACTTATGTCATTTGATATTTTAAATCCTGGGTAGTCATCCAAAATTAAAGGGATTATATAGAAGCCACACTTCTCCATTTTAGTGCATTGAAATACTTCACACTAGCCATTCCCCAAATGCTTAGGGATAGAAATGGATTACTTACTTCTCTGCCACACAGAGTTGTGCGGTAAATGGTTTGAGTATGAGGTTTGAATGTGTATGTTTTTTCTTAAATATTGTATATGAAATGTGTATATGTCATGTGTAAATACTGGTGCCAGAGCTACATTCAACGTTCTTGTTTTCTTTTGAAATAATACTTGAATTTATAGTTGTCTCTTATTGAAGTGAAGTTTGCTCCTGCTTCTTAGCAGTCAAAATTGTAACTTGAGTCAAAATAGGCTTATAAAATGCGCCTATTTTGATATCACATGATGTAAAACAAGAATCGAAAGAAATAAATAAGCAATGAGGAAAATACTGGTTATAGTTAGTCCAGATGATAGAAAGAAAGCATAATTGCAGCAAAGGTGGTGAGTGGTTGAACATAATATGGGATGAAATTAACGTGGATAGCGACTTAGAAGAAGAAGAAATATAAGATGAAGGTGATGGTACGTAGGTGGTGAAGTGAGAAAAAGCATGGCTGGTTCTGGTGTGAGAGATGTAGGAAGAATAGGGTGATTTGACGGGAATTGAATGATGGAAGAAGGGAGCATAGAGACAATATCCTTTAAGTGATGGACCTGTTTGTTGGAGAGATACGGGTATGTAGGCCTTTGTATTTTCTCTATCTCACTCATGCAATAACCAAAAACCATTACATTACATTATATTGTGTGGACCACAGTTCAAGCACGCAGCTTTAACTCATGCTCAACACAACCCAAAACATGCAAAGCATCTTAAACGTCTACTTGTTAATGCCCACCCTTTCTACTACTTAAGAAGCAAACTCTCCATAAAAGTATCAAATCCTGCTACTATTATTCAAACATCACAACCCCTACACTTTCAATTACCAACCAGGTCCCCCTAAACTCTCAAGCAAGATTTTTTTTTTCTTTTTTCAATTGTTGAGTCATTTGACTAATTCATCTTAAATTATTATCCTTCATTGTTTAATTTGATGTGTTTATCTTATTTGTAGACCACCTGAAAATGAAGAAAATATCAACCAAGAAGAAATTGTCAACCAATAAATCTTCTACATGGGGACATGTAGTTACACCTGCATCTCATCATCAATCTCATTCAGTTAATTATGTCACTTCCTTAAGGTTAACCATGTAGTGCTAAAATATGTTTCAGGAAACTAACAGAAAACAGTACAGAACCAGAGCCTTTCTAGAGCAGAGATCACAAACTTCATAAATACTATCAGGTCATAAACATTTGAAAAATAGGCTATAATGACCACTCTATAAATGATTCTCTAACCAAAGTTTAGTAATCATAATCGATGCTATATAATGCACACTAGACTTTGCCAGTGTCTTTTTCAGGGGACTTTCTATTTGTATCATGCAGGGACTGCACATATTTCATGCTTTACTGATATTTTCGTTTTCTCTATTTTGAACCTTGTTTTGTTTTGCAGGATACTTTATCCTCTCCTTAATTGTGCATTTGCATTTCTGCCATTTGAACTTATCTTTCTTTAAAATGAAGTAAAAATAATATTGCTTTGAAAAGTAACAGGTAGTGAAGGTTCGTATGCACTCACAAACTTACACATTGAACATATAAAAATTTAAAATGGTTCCATCAATTTAAAATTTTTTTTTTATGATTTTAAGATTATTGTATTTCTTTAAAGTAGGGTATTCAAATGCTGCTCACACTTTTGATTCAACTTTTGAATTCAATTCATATAAATATATAAAATATGTTCAATTGAAAGTTCTGGAAATGGTTTATCTTTTGCTAGTAAAAGAAATTGTCTCTCACGATGTGTTTCTACGCTTCTTAATTCACTTTTTTTTTTATTCTATGCTACAAAATATGCCCTCTACTTTCATATTAATGGATAATCATGCAGCATGTGACTAAATTCATATCTGATGCGTTTTTGTCAAATACTACAATATTAACCATGTAAGTTAACCATGTAGCTTAAAATATATATTATAAAAGAAAATATTTGCCATGTAAGTTAAATTTTGATTTTTAAAATTTAAAATGATTAGTTTTTTAGTGACCTACTACTATTTTTGTTGCTGATATTTGATTGACTTTTGCCACTTTTTCATTAGTTGAATGATGTTTTTAAAATCAGTTTTCCAATCGGTCCACAGGTAGAAATTTAACTAGGCCAAAGTAGATTCATCCCCTGTAAACTTCTCTAATATATTGTATCAAAAAACCCTGTAAACTACCAGAAATATGGCATGACCCACTGTATATACCAGAATTATGTTTCAGTGAGTTGGTCACCTTAACTATTGAAAACTGTCAGTTTTTATCAGATGTCATGCTACCCTTCTATTTACTTCCTTTATTACCAAAATTGGAGACATTGGTAGTTGAAAACTGTGATTCTGTGAAAACTATATTTGATGTCAAATATATAACAAAAGACACATTGGTCCTTGGAGGAAGTCCACGTCATCAAGTGCAGCTCCATGAAAACTTTCAATGCATCGAACAAAATAGATAATTCCATAAAGTGGTCTAAACAGAACTTCACCTTAATTGTTGTGATTTTTCTAACTTTATCAATTTTTATCCATTCTCAGGAGATTTGAAGATGAACTTTTCAATCTCAAGTAAGTCTAAGTCAAAACCTGAAGTGAGTACTCATTCTTCACTACCTAGTACTCAACCTCGAAGACTTGAAATACAAATTCCAACCCCAATTACACCTCAAGCAAATATTCAACAAGGTCCTTCATTTTCATTTTCCCCTCCACTTCCATCTGCATCTCAAGCAAGTATTCAACAAGGTCCTAAATATGCTTGTCCTCTACCTCCATTTGCACCTCAGCCAAGTAATTTATTTTTTCATATTCTATATATATTTTGTATTCTGTTTTATATTCTTTATTTTGTATATATTCTGTTATACATTAGATTTTGTATATATCAATTTGATTTTATATTCATTTTTAGGAATATCTAACCAATGTATTTTTCAGGAACCTTGAAAGTGAGGATATCTTCAACTAGCCAACCCCCAATTGCACCTCAATCTAATCCTCAGCCACCACATCAATCTTTTCCTGTATTTGAACGAATAATACCAACTACATCACATTCATATTCTGAAAATGAAGAGGAAGAAAATGAGGAGACTGAGTTGCAAGTAGATGAACAAAGTCTTGTAACCCGAAAAAGATCATGATTTGTTAATGTGATTGGTAAGCAACTATGTACAAAGTACTGCGTAATATATTATACATATATTTGTCTTTATAATAAATTAGTAACAATTATTTTCTCACATTTCGTAGATGATCAAGGAAAGAGAATTACAAAACAACTACGAACCAATGATGTGTGGCATTTACCTCCTAATGAAAGGATTGTTGTGCAGTGGAATAATGAGGGTCAACCAATTGCAGATGGTGGAGCATTATTGAATAGGTTCTTAGGTAGCATTGCAAGAAGCTCTAATTCTCTTCCCATTAGCTATTCTAGTTGGAAGAAGATTCCTAAAGATTATAAAGAAGATGTACTAAAGAACACTATTCAGGTCAACATTGTAAGAACTTAATGTATAATTTAATTATACTATAACTCTTGTTAATTTTAATTGTTTTATGTTTTGAAGGCTAACTTTGATGTCCATTCCGATGTTCATATAAGCCACATCCTCAAATCACTTAACATAAAGTGGAAAGACCACCGACAAGAATTGTGGCAACTTAGAAATGATGGAACACGTACTAGAGATGAATTGATTGCAATGGCTCCAACAGGAATAGATAGAGATCATTGGGCTTCTTTTGTGTATTATCGACTAAATTCAAAAACGAAGGTATATTGAAACTATTTTCATGAACATTGTTCAAGTTAATGATTATTAATTTTTATACTTTGATGATTAAGAGCATGCTCTAAAAAATAAAGATAATAGGGCAAAGCAAACCATTGCTCACACATGTGGGTCTAAGAGCATTGCAAGGAAAAGAGATGAAAGGGTGACAATACTACATATCTTAATGTGAACTTTTTGTTTCAATTTTTGGCTTTATGTGATATTTTTTCTTTAATTTTATAGGAAAAAGAGTGTGGCCATAGGGTTAGTAGAGGAGAGGTATGGATAGCAACACATAAACATGCTAATGGAGCCTTTGTGAATGATGAAGCGAGGGAAATCAGTGTAAGTTCAATTCTAATATAGTCTATAATTATCAACCATGCTTTGTGTTATTTTAATTAGTTTCTTCATATGTTCTTTGTAGGAAAAAATTCAAGTATATGAATCAACATCATCATCATCTGTATCAAAAGAAATATCAAGTACTGATTCCTTAGCTTTTGCTTTTGGAAGCCAAGAACATTGTGGACGTGTTAGGGGTTTGGGTTTGGGTCTTTGCCCATCTAAAGTGTTTGGCTCCAAGGGTCATTCATACAGTGGAACATCTTCAAGTTATCCTTCTAATGCTAAGTTACAAAATCAGGTTAGTTTTTTAGTTTTTGATTATGATGCATTACTTTTATCAATTTGATGTTTGAAGTAAGTCGATTGTCTATGTTATGTAAACCAAGATTGTCAAAAGAGCTCCACTTTTTTTCTTCAAAAGTAGAAAATAAAATATATTTTCTCTATTTTGATTAATTTTGTGTTTTTAAATAGGTTTCTACATTGACATCCCAACTCAATGAAATGAAGGCAATGGTTAATTTTTTGGTACAAAATTACCAAGGAGAGTTGTCTCGTGATTTTACTATGCATCATGCACCAACAATAATATCTAAATCTTCATTAAATTAATATATGTTTGATATTATTATTTGGAAAGTTATTAATTATCATTATTTTTTATGTTAGGTATCTGATCAAGGAAGTGTTCCTAATGAAGAAACAAATGATCGACATCAAGCCACGCATTAGACGATATTATTCATTTACTTTTAGAATATGTCAACAAATATGCCTCTAGGAAACTTATGTCAACAACTTTGATTTCCTTTTACAATTTGGTTCATTGGTGCACTTGCTTATTATGTCATTATCATTCAAAGGCTACCTCTCCAAAACTTATTATATTAAGAGCATTATGACTCCTAGTACTATTTGAATGAATATTTGTATTGATTGCTTATTTTGAAATGACCTAGGAGTTTTTGCTTTTTAGTTAATGAGATGTGTTATGAAAATGAATGCTTTTATTGAAACTTAGCCTCTAAGAGTATTCAATTTATTTATATTAGGGTAGGGTCATACAAAATGGTTAAGTTACTTTTCTTTTTGTTTTGGTTGTATTGTCAAATGTAATCATCCTCCTAAATAATAATGAAAACCAAAATATTAAGCTGTCAAATGTTTTTAGAACCCCAAGCATTAAAGGGAGTTTTCTGAACCCCAAGCATTAGCGAAGGTTTTCAAAACACCAAGCATTAGCGGGGTTTTTGAAACCCCAGGCATTAGCAGGGGTTTTCGAAACCCCAGGTATTAGCGGGGGTTTTCGAAACCCCGGGCATTATCGGGGGTTTTCGAAACCCCAAGTAAGTTGCGCTAGTTCCAGGGGTTGCTAAAAACCCTCGGTAATCCGTTAGCTACGCTTGCTCTTCCAGGGCAATTACAAACCCCTGGTAAAACCATTAGTTGGGGTTAAAACCCCTAGAAATATCAAATAAAACCCCCACTAAAAATAATTATTTTTGTAGTGCAAGGGGGAGGAGATGATGGATTCGGCCCAAGCCCATTACATGATCCACATTCAAGTCAAGGCCCAAGCACATCAAAAGGCCTAATTACTCAAAGTATGATGAGAAAGATACAAGAGGGCCTAGAGCAACAAGAGCCCACTAAGCTTCATGAGCTTCACATGTTTTTCTCTTGGGCTAAAATGAATATCAAATATGATGGGTTTCTTGTAAAAACATTAGTATAGTCTTTATTTTTTGGCCACATGTTAAGTCATGCTTTCTAGAATAATGGGCCAAAGTACATTGTTGATTAGCTTCCAAATTGGGCCAATTCAAGCTCATTTGCAAACTTGGCCGAGAGGTTCTCTCTAGCATATGGTGCACATGATGGAAATGCATGGTAAGTGTGACTTGCCACTTGGAACATGATCCACTCATCCCAGATCCGAGAGGCATGCTTTTTGCCACAGCCATAAATGTGCATTTCACTTCTACACACATTTACATTTGCATTTGCAAGGATCCTTTACTATACATGAGGACCTCATACACTTGTATTCGGTTACTCTTGAATTGTAATTGCATTGATGTTGAGAGCACTCCACATAATTGCCTTGAGAATCATGCTAGCTAGGAATCTTCTTAGAACTCCTCTAGCCTCCTTCCTTTAGGATAGGTTCTCCTTCCCAGAACATCCTTTCCACTGATTCATATAATTGTTCAAGGGCCTCCAAACTTATTCCATTGCCATTCCGCTACAACATGGAGCTTCTCCTTTCACAAGTCGTGCAAGGAGGTCATCACAGAGTCAATGTTAATGTTATTGAAAAACAATTATGGAAGATCATAACTTAGCACAAAAGGTACTTGCGAACGGATGCAATAACTATCAAATTACTGCTGAAACTAATGCATAACCCTTTCAGTCACTTGTTTAGTGAATTGTTGTGTGAACTGTTGTGTTAACTTTTCTTCATACTCAACATTATGCGTCCATGAAGACTGACTAGAGGAGCCACCAAAATACTGGCAAATGTCGACTACTAATCCAACAAGACATAAACATCCAGGGTGCTCAGGCCATCCAATTGCAGTAGCAGAAATGCCATGATGACCTTCTAGAATTAAAGTATCTTAGGAGCTCTACTCAACCAAAGAGTCTTGCAATATAACAAAAGTAAATTAAAAGAAAATTAGTATAAAATCATATTATTGTTTAAAGAAAAGTTAAATATTACAATTTTTTCAGATTTTTCTCGTATGATTTTAGAAGTGTAGGTGCTAGATGACGAGATGGTGGTGAAGGAGGCTTGAGACAATCACCTTCAAAAGATGGGGGCCTAAACCTTTTTTTTCGCATCAATATCTTTTCTTCAAGCTTTCTATACCCACCACGAGACAATAAGTGTGAGTTTTTATTTTGAGCACTTATTCCTTGGGGTTTTGTCCTCTTTTCCTCTAACATAAAATTCATTTTATGAATTAATTCAACCCGTACACAATTTCAACAATGTTAATTCAAGTAGACTAACCTTCCATCCCTCATATGTACGAGACTCAACAAACTAACGCCAAGTGTCTTTATCAATTGCCTTGTATAACTCACATGGGTTTTCATTATTTTTAGCTCCAAAGATTTACCTAGATGTCAATTTTGTCTTAAAATCACAAAAAATTCTCGGTGACCGATGAAGACATTTATATTGAAGCATCGCCACATTTGGAATATCAAATGTCATCAGCAATAAAGAAAATATACATCAATAAGTGCTTTACCAATATCATAAAAATATAAATTCAATAAATTAATTAATTTATCAATAAATCTTGCCATATCAAGTTTCGATCAACTTCAGACACATGATCGAAACTAGGAATAAGGATGAATATTCTGTCACATGCCAATACTCCTAAATAGCTTCTGAAGAGGTATGCATTACAACTTAAAGCTTTACTAGTGACGATGTCGACAACGACAACAATGTTCTTATCATTAGCTCATCTCAACAAGAGCTGCATCAATCTAGTGGCTCCTCTGGTGGTTCTCCTTATGGGAACTTCATCCTCTAGTGATGAATTCTGATGGTTAGCTATATATTTATTATTAAAGGAAAAAAAAACACAAAAGATTAATAACAAACATTTAAAATAACAATAACATATTATTTAAAAAATACGTAAATTTATACAAAAATGTAAGATTTATACATAAATTTATGGATTGGTCATATTTATATCCCAAATTGCATGTACATCATCAAGTACTAGGGCCTCATCAAAATTTATCGTTGTTTTAAATGGATGAGTTTCAACAATATGAAGGTTACCTAAAATCTCTCCATTAAGATCAATTTGTTTCTTGTCATGAAGAGCTATAAACCAATATTCAGATGCAAGATGTTTTACATAAAAACTTGAGATGGTTAATGTGCCATGATAAAGGGCTCATCTCGATAACCCACCTTTCAAAAATCAACTAGAGTCATATCTGATTCATCAATTTTGACACCATTCTTATTATCAATCCACTTATATTTGAACAGTGGAATAGTAAACATAGTATAGTCAACCTCCCATATCTATTATATTATACCATAGTACATCATTGACCCAATTACCAGATTTTGGTCTTTGGATGTGGAAAATTGCAATGACTCGACTTTAAGACTCACTCCACTATTTTGTACTGTGCTTTTATCATCAAAATACTTCATATAGAATGTGCAATTATTAATTTCGTAACTTGTACAACTTACAACATCAAACTTCAATCCATTTGCTAGCCACATCAAAGCCTTAAAAGATTGTGAATCTTTCAAAACCTCATATTTAAACCAATGCATGAACATTTTGTTATGCTCCATCAACTGTCATTTCTCTAATTGTCTTAGATGTTGTGTCTTTACAATGGCTTTCTGTGCAAATAACTAGGGCATCACCTCATTAGTGTTTTTATATATATATATATATATATATATATATATATATATATATATATATATATGTGTGTGTGTGTGTGTGTGTGTGTGTGTGTGTGTGTGCTTACAATAGTTTTATGCATCTTTGGTTACGACATTCACACCTCATATGTTGTTACTTATAGAACACTTATTCAACCATGATCTGGGAGGAACTCCTATTGGATTTTCTTTTGTCATGTAATCTAAACAAAACTGTACTTTCTTCAGCAATATACCTTTCAATCATTGAAGCTTTTGGACAACATTGATTTTTCACATACCCTTTCAAAATCTTCATATAGAGTTCAATAGGATACATCCATCTTAGGTATACTTGTCCACCGAACTTGATTTCTCTTACTAATTGAACAAGCAAATGTACCATAGCGTCAAAAAAGGGATGGAGTGAAAAAATATCCCATTGACACAAGATGATAACAATCTCGTTTCGAAGGTCATCTAACTTTACAAGATCAATGACTTTACTACAAATTGAAGAAGAAAAATGAACACAAACAAATTATAGTTTGTTGAACATTTTTGGTTAAAATTCCATGAATAGTCACCTGTAATAATTGTTGCATTAAGACGTGATAATTGTGAGACTTCAGGCCAATGAGCTTCAAGTCCTACATTGACACAAAACTCTTAATATTTGAAGAGTATAATTGTCGTACCTTGACACTTTGTAAACAAAGGCAAAATCTTATCTTTTCCTTTCTAGACATAGTGTAACATGCGGGAGCCAAATAAGTGTGCTTACCAACCTCCCTTGGTGCCAAGTCTTCTCAAATATTCATTTCAAGCAAATCCAACCGAGCCTTTACTTCATCCTTTGTCTTTCAATGAATGTTAAGTAGTGTACCAATCAAACTATCACACACATTCTTCTCCACAAAAATTACATTTATACAATGTCTAACCTCTAACTTTGACCAATATGGAAGATCAAAGAATATTCATTTTTTCTTCTAAGGGCTTGTTGTAGATAATTTTTTGGAGGTTTTCCCAAATACATGATGTATTTTATTAACTTTCTCATAAATTTGAAAGCCATTCAATGGAATTGGTTCATTTTGGTTCATTTTCATTCTCTTGATGTTCATTAAATGCTTCTTTTTAACCTTCGATAAGGATGACTGGATTGAAAAAATCTCTGATGCCACATATATATTGTTTTCCTTTCGTATTTCAATGGATGCTGTAGTGTTTTCTTTACATATATGACATGCTTTATGACCCTTGACATCGTACCCTAACAAATTATCATAGTTTGAAAGTCATTAATGGTGCAAAATAACATTGCACACATCATGAAAGTCTCAAAAGCAAAAGCATCAAATGTTTTTACCCCATCGATCCATAACATCTTCCAATCTTCAACCAGTGGACTGAGATAAACATCTATGTCATGTTTAGGCTATCTTGGACCATATATCATCATAGACAACATCATGTACTTTCTCTTCATACAAAAGTCCAGGAGACAAGTTGTAGATGAATAATATAACGGGCTAGTAGTTGTGGTTTGTAATTAAATTACCAAATGGACTCATTCCATCAATAGCTAAACCAAAATGAATATTTCTACATTCTTCATCGAACTAGCGGAACTCATTATCAATATTTTTCCATTACATTGAATTAGCTGGATGACAAAGCAATATGTCACGTCTTCTGCTTGAACTGTCGCTCAGGCGACGAGTTTTCATTTTTGAACGAGGGTGATCTCGCTTAGGCGAGAAGGGAATCGCTTGAGCGAGAGATCGCAGAAGTTGTTGTCCCACTCCTCGAGCCCTCACCTGAGCAAAAGGATCTCCCTCGCCTGAGCGAGACCTTTTAGCCTGAGCGAGACTGGGGCAGGTTTTGGTACTATTGTTGAGTGATTCACTGATGTGTTGCTTGTTTGTCTGATCTAAATGCTTTACTAGAAGGGTTGAGGGATGATACCATGGTTACAGTATGAGGTTGAGATGGAAATAAGATATTGCTTTATTGTATATGAATTGGGAACTGTGAGTTGTATGATTAGTTGTTTATATAGATATGTATGTCAACATGATATTAGTATTTATGGGAACTCTCGGATTGGTTGGTGACACATATACAAAGTCTAAGAAGGATGTAATTCCATGACTCTTGTAGTAAGAGTTCATGGTAGTGCCTCACCTAATGGACGTAATCCCGTGGACCTTCCTATTGGTAGTCCCTGGTGGTGCCTCATCTAATGGACTTAATTCCATGAACGTCAGGGTGAAGGTTTATGTTGGTGCCTCAACATAAGGATGTAATTCCACGAGGGGTATCGTGGTGGTGCCTCAAGGCCAAGACGTAATTCACGGAGGTCTCGTGGTGGTGCCTCATGTAAGGATGTAATTTCGTGAAGGCCTCGTGGTGATGCCTCATTGCTAGGACGTAATCCCACAATTTGGTGGTGGTGCCTCATCGTATGTATCTGGATAGTCAAGTCTAAAAGCCTTAAGTGGTTTGGGTATATCATGTGTGGATATCTGTTAATTATGTTTGGTTTTGAACTTACCTGCTGAGTGTTATAATATAAGGATCTGTTACACTAGCTTACCCTTTCGCTTGCTTGTATGTTGTGTGTGGCTTTCTCATTGCGATGATCATCAATTTTATTGATGTGAGCAGATGTGAGAACCCCTGACAGTGGTAATGATAGTAGAGATGTTGTAGCTCGATGGTTATGGACGGGTATTGAGCTCACTATGGGGCTCGCGGCTGAAGGAGTTTATTTAGTTAGAATTTCTCTTGTTCTGGACAAAAACTTGTGCTGTTTTTGAACTATTGTATTGATGATAGGCAGTGTGGTGCCTCTTTTCTTTGTTATGACTAGGTTTGGGGTACTGTGTACCTTCATAAACCAATTTCCGTACTCTTTGGATATTTATATATGTGGCGTTTTATTAAATTGGAATTATCTATTTAAAATGGGATGTTACATATGCTCAAATGTTGTATTATTAATTTAAGCCAATCAAATAGTGTTTTATGTCTCACTATAATATAATATCAATATTTGTTTATTACCATTAAACATAGATTAATATTTAAATGATGAAATATGTATGTCTAAATTTGAATTATTACTAGTTTAGTCTTTTTTTTCTCTATGAAATTTTATTCAAGTGGTGTACTAATGTATAAAAAAAGATTTCATTAGAAGTTTGAGAAAGAAAATAAAGAGAGATTTGAAATATCGAAAAACTTGAATATTTATTTTTTTATCTTTTTCTTAAAATATTTTTTAGCTTTATTAACTTTGTTTTATTAATGTTTACAAAATTAATAGTTGATTTGGATAACATGAATTTGTATTTATGTATAGTACATGTATAATTGTGTAATATTTTATATAATTATTTTGCTTTCACCCATTTGTTATGTGGTACTTTAATGTTAAATTTATACAATTATTTTTTTTAAAAAATATTTGATATTAAAGAAATGAAAATATATGTCATTTTTATATTGAATATTTGATAATATCATATTTTTGAGATTTTTATTTTTTATTAAAAATTAACTAATTGATTTCAAAAAAAGTAAGAAGGCAAGGTATGAATGGGATGTTGAAGAGACAAAAAGTTTATACCTTATGAGAAGAGGATTTCGATAGATTTTTACTTTAAAAAATGAGATGATATATTAGAGAAGAAATGGGATTGGGGAGAGATGCGTTTTGAGATCTCATACTCATTCCTAAAGAAAAATGTTCATCCTCATCTCTATATCTAAATTCAAACTCAAGAGTTATCAAACTTTCGTATCATCCTCACCAAATACGGGTTTACCTATTTTTTTACTATTTTAATATTAATTAATTTTTATAAAATAATAAAAGATTATGGTAAAGGAAGCATAATATTATCAAATATTCAATATTAAAAGAAGATATTCACGTTTCTTTAATATCAAATATTTAGAAAAATTATAAACATTTCAAATTAGAGTACCGAATAAAATTTTATGGGATCCAAAATATTTATTAAAATTGCAGATGTTAATGAATAAAAGTTGATAACATTAAAAAATAATTTTAAATATAAAAGGAAAACAAATATTCAAATTAAAAAAATATTTTAAATGTATCTTTACTTTCATTCCTTAAATTATAATGAAATCTCTAGTTTAATACATAATAAAAATTATAATACACCGGTTGAACAAAAAGCACACAAAAAATATATATTAAACTAACAATTATTGTAATTTAACATATATTTTTCATCTTCTTAAGTTCAATATATGTTGGATGGTGATAAACAAGATTCATGACAATCACATTATATTATTATATATTATAGAATATGAAATTTAGTTATACAATTGTAGTAATAAAATTACACTTATGATAATGAGTTAGGAAAGAAAAATAATTATATAAAAATATAAGTATTTTACATGATAAAATAAACAATAAATAAAAACAAAAAAAAAAGTAAAAATGATCAAGTATGTGTCTTAAAAACAATTTGATAGAATATTCAATGAAATCATTCAAATAAAATTAAATATATAATTAAAAGTATGATAAGATAAAAGGTAACTTAGATATCTAAGTAAACTTTTTAGATATCAAATTAGTTCAACTGTTGATAGTAATATTTTTCTTTTAAAAAAACAAATTCAAATGAAACAAAAATTAAGAATAAGAGAATATAAAAGATAAGTTTTTTATATTACCTAACAAATTAAGGGTTCACACTATTGAGCACTTAAAATGAAAGTTAAACATCATGTGAAAAAAAATAAACAATAAATAAAAATGTTAAAAAGGAGTTTGGATATCCAAATGTAAGATTAAAATATTTAATTGACTTATACATCATTTAAACATAACTGCATCAAGGTTGTGATAAGAGAAAAAATATTTTTGAGATGTGAATGAATTTCATGACAAGTCACAAGAAGAGAGAAAAAAGTGTGTAGGTGAAAGAAAAACAAATATTATAAAATATATATATATATATATATATATATATATATAAAAAATATACAAATAATTTTTCCAACATATTTTAATGGACTTAATTAAAAAATACTTGTGTTAATTACATATCTCCGATATTGTAGAGAAGACTTGCTGTAGGAGTGGTAGTGGCAGTCTTCCTCGTGGAAGAAAAACAAAAAGTGGAAACTGCTCAAAGCTTATAAGCCATTAATTATGACTCTTAGTCTTCCATCACATTCATGGTTTTGGAAAACATGCAAGTGCTTTGAATTTTCCCCATGATATAAGGTGGGGAGAGAAAAGACAACAAATTCTAACATATACTGAAAATCACTTTGGAAAAATCAAAAGTTCCAAAAGTCCACTGAAAATGGTGATAATTGTCAACTATGCTACTTTAGCTGAATGTGCGCAACTAAATATAAACACGGGTGCCCTGAGAAAAATGATAACACGAGTAAGACTTTGTCACCAGTTTTGTAAACATCCACAGGAAATTGTGGCAAGTCTTTTAGACCTTAAGTGGTCAACAATAAAAAGACAAATATCTATATGGAAAAAAAATGCAACATTGAAAGAGATGAGCACCGGAAAAGACAAATATTAACAAAAAATATGAATGCCAGCTAGCTTGCACATTCTGCCTTTCACAAAGAACTAATTTGAGATTAAAAGTTTAAAATGTTAAAAATGTTTTTACTGCGTTTATACAAAATATGTTGTAAAGTTGACTTGAACTATTTATTATCAACATCAAAATCAAATCAAGAATATGATTAGATAGTAAGGTATTCACAAAATCATATGGGATCGTAACATGAATAATGAATTTTACTTTTTATAATAGTAAAAACAACAAATTATTAAAATAAAAGCATTTTCTCTCTCAAATCTTCATCAAAGTTAAGATTAAAAAATTAATCAGTTTACTTCATCAAACTTAAATTCAATTACTATAAACTATTCAAATTAAAATGAAAATTAAAGGGATTTTCATTAGTTCTATCTTCTTCATAAATCATGTCATAAAGAACATTCTTCTCCTCAAGTAATAGGATAACAAAAATATCATCTTATTCCCTACCACTTCTGACTTGACCTTCAACCAAGTGTTCATTATCTCCTTTTCAAGCATAAACAACATTAAGAATGTGTCGATGCTCACTTTCAACTCTACACTTTTGTTGAGGTATTTAAGGACAACTTGTTTGATGAATAATAACATTGGAGGCATAAAATATCTTTAAATAAAATTTGGCCCATTGTCAGAAAGAAGTATTTTTTCTTTAGAGTAAAATTGTTTTTCAACTAAGGCAATGAAGTTTTGAATATTAACTTGAACTTCTGCTTTCTTTTCAATAAAACAACCCAAGTAAATCTATTAAAACCATCAATACCATAAATAAAAACTTTTAAAAAAGACCTCAAATATCCATGTGAATGAGATTAAAATTTTTTGAAGCTCTACTGTCACTAAGGAATATGATAGTTATTTTTTTAGCTAAGTGACAAATGTCACATGAGTCATTATTATGATTTGAAATAAAAGCAAATTACTCATGTAAATTATTACGTATTTTGTCTGCAAGTTTCCTGAGAAAAAATGCCAAAGATTGTTGTTGATGATGGTAGAAAGGAAAAAGTTGTTGACAAAGGGGACATGAGGAGTGAGGCTGACTAGGTGGTAGAGCCCTTGTTATATCTTATCCAAACTAACCATCCTTATTGTGCTTACCTTCTATATTTAGCAAAAAAGACCAAAAAAGTTAAATTAGACTTGAAAGAGTTTTTGAAATAGAAAAAAGATTAAATATAAAATCATGGACACAAAACACATTATAGATTATAAAACTATGAGCAAAATGAACAATGCCAAAGTAATATGAAGTAACTATGGAGTCATCGGGTAAATGATTATTAATGGATTTTATTTTTGAAAAGACTTGAAAATTTTTTAGAGAGCAAGTAATTTGGTGAGTTCCTCCAGAATAAAAAATCAAAGGAAAGGAATTATATAAAGAATAAGAATAGGGGACATGAGAAGTTTGTTGTGTGATATTGGAAAAATTGGAAAACATGTTACCACTAGGACCAAAAAATTCATGGGGCCTTTTTGTATGAGATTGGCCTGAGTGGAAGACTAAGGCTCATTGTTGTTGGCACCGGTTGAGGCTTGTTGGATTAGAGTTGTTGTAGATTGAAGCCAGTAAGAGAATCTCCATATGATTGAAGCCATAACGTTATGATATTTGAAATTTTAATTGTTGAATGGCCAAAAAAGAAAGAAATCATTCACAAGAAGCAATACAGTCTGATCAATTGTCAAGAACTTTCAAAGTGAAGAATGACAATAATATTAGAAGATATGAAGATAGACAAAAGAAACAAGAAAGAAGACACAGAGAGTAAAAGACAGAAGAAAAATGATGTTTTGAAATACTGTCAAATCCATTTTTGAAGAGAAAAGGAGAAAAGAGAAAAGAGGGAAACACTCTCAAAGTTTACATTGTCATATCTATCTTTGCTAGTGACTGATATTAATCAATATAAATCCATCACTGTGTGAAGCGAACCCTGTGAGCTTTATAATGACTTTCCTGCGTGAAAGATTATTATTTTGATTGTACTTGAAGTTCTTCATATTAGGGAGAGATCGAGACTTGATACCTGAAAAGATAGGTACTACTTATAACCTATATAGGTTAGTACTTGTGATATCTAGAGATATTAAACTAGTACCTATAGAGGATTGACTTGTGATACCTAAAGAGGTGAAACTCATTATAACCTGGAGAGGTTGATATTCGTGCTAGTCAAAGGTGTTGAGTAGTGAATTTCTTAAGCAATTGGCTTAAGAGACTAAAGGTAGCCTTAATCGGGGTGAATATAAATCCTTATGTGTACTTTTCTACTCTATACACTTAACATTAATTATATTTATTATATTATGTTTATGTGAAAAGAATGTCAAATGTCTGCAAGCTCTATTCAACCTCTTTCGTCTAGAGCCAATTTACACCAATTAGTGATATCAGAGTCAGCCTCTAGGGGATTTCCTAACAGAAGTATAGGATAGATCCTCGTAGGCAACATAGAGAACAAATAACATATTAGAGTTTGCCCACCAGCCTTCAAAGAAAAGAAGTATGGTCTATGGAAATAAAAGATTATGTCATTCCTAACAGCAATAAATTCTAATATGTCAGACATGATCAATAATGGCATTCCCACATTGATTAATGATAGAGGAAAAATGCTTCCAAGAAGTACTTGGGGAAAAAACAGAGATACAAAGCTAAATTAAATACCAAGGCAAGGCACACTCTATTGTGTGCAATACCAATAGACAAAGTTCTAAATGTCCTAAATATTGTCATTGCCAACGAGATGTGGAAAGCTATTGCACTATCTCACGATGAATCCTTGAAGAACTTTGAAAACTAAAAATCAAACCTAGAGAAACATTCAAATCTCATGGCAGAAGTAGAAGACAAATCTTTACCAAACAATGAAAATGGAGGAGAGGTAACAATATCTGATTTAAGCTCTGTTATGACTAATTTTGATGGGATTGTTAATTCACATAAAGTCTTAAGCACTAGTGCAAATTTGACATTTTACTTCGCCTTATAGGCCTCGGTTATAACGAAACCGAAGCCTATAAGGAGGCAGTGGCATTTTTGTGATTTCGTCCAACTATATTGCCTCAAGTGTCTGAAAACCGGTGCAGTAAAGGGACTTTAGGCCTCAGTTACAAAAGAATTGAAGCCTAAAAGACAGCCCAATAAGCAAAATTTCAAAATTGCCACCAGCGTCAACAATTTTGGCCTCGAGTGTTTAGGGACCGAAGTACTAAAGGGACTTTAGGCCTCAGTTATTAATTGAATTGAGGCCATAAAGCCTGTTAAATTCCCAAATCGCGAAACCCTTTCACTATCCATCGTCTTCTTAAAACTCTTTACACGCAAAACCCCTTTTTCGCTCTTTCTGGCACCATCATTGTCCAGCTTCATCGCCGACCAGCTACAACTACTGTTCGTCGTGCATCGTCGCCTCCGTTGCGCCATCCATTGTCATCGATTAAATCGTTGCCTCTCGCTACCGGTGAGTTCGAAAAATGGGTTTCCCTTCGCATTTTGTTTTTTTTTTTTTTGGTTTTTATGTTGCTTTGGGGTTCACGGATTTATGAGTCAAAACACACCATTATAACTGTGTGGGTTGAGTGTGAATCTGAGGCATTAACTATTGTTGTGAACCTAATGGTTGTGACTGTTGTGAATGAGGTAGCAACAAATTTGATGAATTTTGTTGTGATTGTTGTTGTATTGGAACCTTTGGTTGTTGCAGCATATGTGCAGAGTGATGACTTGTCTGTCTCCCGACGATTGGCCAACCATTGTGATGAAAAACTATCGCGTCTCTCGACGACCACCACTGCTGCAAGAGCTCCAGATTTTTTACAGAATGGCTTCGGTTCACATTAGAACCGAGGCAGAAGAGTAACTTTATGGCTTCGGTTCACACCCGAGGCCAAAAACCATCTCCTTTTGGCCTCGTTCTAATATGCCTCGATTTTGGAACCGGGGCCAAAAGCCCTTACTGCACTGGTGAAGTAAGATGTATATAGAATTAAACTTAACATAAATGCAAGAATAAACTTACTAAATCCTTTAATGAGAAAACTTGTTATTCTCCATAATAAATTAGGAATGAAATGCAAAGAAAGAAACACAAAATGTAAATATGGTAAACCAAAGTTATGTTTGCATCCTTTCAATAATGACCTGACTTAAAAAACTTAAAATAAAAACCTGGCATAATATTTGCTTGCATGTGTATAACATTAGATATATATGAAGCTCAACTTAAAGGACTCAAAGATTCATGGGAAACAAAGACAAATTTATTATGGTTCATAGAAAAATCTTTACCTGACTAGTCTTACAAAAGGAAAGGAAAATGAGTATCTTTGGAGAAAAATCCCCTATGAAATTTTTTGCTCTTGGTAAGTTTATGGTTTCTCATGAATTTAGAAATAAGGGCTAGGATAGTGTAATAGGAGACAATTAACCCGACAGAATCCTTAAGGAATAGTTCTTAGAAAGTCTGGACAAGATAATGTTTATCATATCAAGTGTAGGACTACCCAAGGCTGTTTGACTCATTAGACGCCATAAGCATTAGATATCCTAAACGAGCATTGCATTAGATGATCTAAGTGATAGAGGTCATACCCCATCAATTAAAATAGATAAAATGTAGTATATGAAAGTGAACCAAGTCGTCTCCCAACAACCAATGTTCTTGTTCAAAGCTTCAATTTCGAGATTCAACACAAAGATGGGGGGTTTGGCAGATTCAATATGCTAATTAACAGATTAAATTAAATGCGACAATGATTGAAAATGTATTGACATCCTTGATTCAAACACAATTTCACTTATCATAGGCCACCAAATTAACACTTCCTTCTCTCAATCTACTAGAAAATCATCCACTAAGCGAAAATTAAAATCCAGCTTCATTATGCAATTAAGCAATGCACAAATCCTTAAATTCGTGACAGCCAAGCTACATACATTAAGCATGAACATAGCTTAACCCAAACACATGCAATTACTCTGTAAATTAAGCACAAACAGATTCATCACATGCATTCTCGAATTCAGAAAAAAGAGACATGGCAGATTTCACAAAACAAGCACAACCTCAAAGCTTCATTGCATTTTTTATCAAGGAGTCAATACACGAATTTAGCTAGACATGGAAAATAGAATAATCAAGCACTTCAAAATTTGAAACAGAACATCAAAAATCAAAAAAGCCTAACTTATGAATTCTGAAAACGCAAATCAAGAGCAAAAGAGAGATTTCAAAACTTCAATGGAATGTAAAATGGTGCTGTGATATATAAATCCAAAAACTTCCATCAATGGGTGTTGTTCCAAGTCAAACAAAATCCACAAAATGAGCTGCCCAACCTAGAAAATGAATTCAAAACGTAAAACCCTCATTGGGTGCTGTCAAATGTGCATAAAAATGGTAAAAACTAGGCAAAAATGTGAAAAATAGCAAGGAGCACCTCCATGGACAACCACCAAAGCTTAGGGAACAAAAATGGAGCTTTGAGAGAGTGGAGAAGAAGACAATGCGGTTGGGTGCATGGAAAGAGACCTAATTTTCGTGGTCCCCTCAAATCTGCCAGCATTATTTACAAAAATGTCATTCTGCCACTCAGAATTACAAAAATGCCACTACTAGGCCTCAAGTGTTGGCCCATTCACTCAGATGACGTGGAAATGACGTGGAAATGATGTGGAAATGATGTGGCAACTCTCTTCAACTGAATATTAATGTCGAAGCTCCAAAATTGCTTCACCCAAATACTTAAAAATAATTAAAAACAAAAATTAGGCAAAATAATGTGAAATTAGTCCAAATTCGGAATAGTAGCCCAATAAAACCCAACAGATGAAAACACACTAAAGATGAACAATTAAGCACTGAACAACTGTCAAATGGGTACACAAAGGCTAGTGGAATAGGGGAAAATAATGACTCATCACTAAGCGATTAGACTCTTTATACATCAAATGATCTTAGCATAAGACAATGACCTTCCTGGTCCATTGTTAGCTTTCCATTTTTTACTTCTTTTTCTTCAATAAAAATCTCTTTTTAGTTTTTTGTAATTTGTAATTTTCTAGAATTAGAATAGATTTTAATTTTAGGTGTAAAAATAGAGTTTTGTAAAAATTATTGGTAAAATTTTGTCTTTAAATGCCATATGTGTTTAAAAAATTATACATTAACTATAAGAAAATTGTGATTTACCTATAGATAATTGCATACGAATTTGAATTTATAGGTAAACTACATACAAATTTTATCCAAAGATATGTAAATTTGAGTTACATACGGATATTTTTGCAAGTAACGCGAAAAAATTTTTCCTATCGAATTTTCATACATAAAATTCTTATAAAATTTGGCACGTTAGAGCAACAATTTTCATGAAATCTTCCCACGTTCACGAAATAATTTTTTTCTAACCCTTTCATACCCTAGAAATGTTTTGTAACATTAGCAAGTTGAAATCCTAAAATCTCTAATAAGTCAAAATCTTCAAATAGCAAACTATTGTAAAGGACCTTGAAAGTCTTGAAAAGCTCAAGTTCAAAGCCAATTGAAAGATTCCGGAGAAAAACATTCCCTTGACGTAGTCAAAGGCGACGAGGCCCTAGTGGCCCTTCTTGGTGACACAATGAATGGTGTCAATGGTGTGGAAGAGCCACCTTTTCTCTTCGGAGTACTTTATGAGGTTTCAAGGAGGAGTTGTACATCTTAGAGTGAAAGTTCTCGATGGCAATCTATAAGTCATAAAAGGTGCGACCCTTAAGGACTTTGACATTCATCAAAAAAACACTTGGTGAGATTTTCAAGTACAATGTCATTGTACGCAGCGAAGAAGGTTAGGCACTTATCGTTGGTAAGAGTGTTCCAATTCAGAAATTGAAAGCACTTTAGGATTGGAAATGGAGAGAAAGAAAGATATTTAGGTTTTTAAGATTGGGGTTAGGGTTTGAGATTCACTAGTGCAGATTTGATATTTTACCTTGCCTTATAGGCCTCAGTTATGGCGGAACTGAAGCCTATAAGGAGGCGGTGGCAATTTTGCAATTTCAGCAACCTATATTGCTTCGGTTCTACAAACAACCGATGTCGTAAGCAGCTTTAGGAACCGAAGCCTATTAGGCAGCCCAGAAATGAAAATTTTAAAATTGGCGCCAGCGAGAACACATTTGGCCTCGGTTGCTTTTTGACTGAGGCAATATTTGGCAGTTTTAGGCCTCGGTTGAAATAGAACTGAAACCTATAACCCTGCCCAGAAACCCTAATTTAAAAATTTCATCAGCGCCGCCCCTTTGGCTTCGGGTCCCCTTCGACCGAGGCCATTGAACCACTTTAGGCCTCTGTTTTTTGAATAACCGAGGCCATAAAGCCTGTTAAAATCCCCAAATCGCGAACCCCAATCACTATTCATCTTCTTCCCTAATTCTCTTCCTACGACGAAATCGATCTCCAGATATTCTCTCAAGAAGCTTTCCACTATGACCTGAGGGAGTTTGGTCACACCCACTTGCTTCCCTCCTTTTTTGAGTGTCTCAAACATTTCAGCACCAACGTCTTCCAACAAGAATTTTGGCAGCACGGAGCGTCTCACTCTGAAGCTTGATGCTTTCATCCCGAAGAAGCATGTCATCACCATTATCTTCAACCTCATCTCGCTTCCTACTACGCAAACAAAAGGGTATAAAAGAACCAACACTATGGCCCTCAGGAGCCCTCCCGCTTCAAAGGCCACTAGCATGAAATATTGAAGTAGAGAAGAGGATTTCAACAAAGCATTTCGCTGCTGCAACTGTTCCAGGCGCTTCCATGGTGAGCGGTGCAATATTGGCATTCACGGTGGCTCACGAAAGTGCAAGTGTTACTGGAAGATGAGGCGAGGTGCAATGATAAAACGATGGTGCAGGTGGTTACGATTTCCGCTGTTGCTTGGTGTACTGCGCGAAGGATTCGCGATGGGTGCTGCCGGCGAGATGAAGTTCGGTCCTGCGAATTTTATTTTTTTAAAAAAAAATATTGAATCTATGGCTTCGATCTCTCTGCAACCGAGGCAAAAAAGAGATCTATGGCTTCGGGTAATGACCGAGGCCAAAAAGGATGCCTTTTGGCCTCGCTTTAATATGCCTCGGTTCTTAAATCGAGGCAAAATCTCGAAAATAACCGGGGCCAAAAGGGGGTACTGCACTAGTGATTGGCCGAAGGGAGGGGAGGGTCTATATAAGGAGGTGGTTGAAAATTGGTGTGGGAAATTTGAAATTGTTTCAGTGAAGCATGCGGGAAAGGATTGGAGGTAGAAGAAAGGGTTGTTTAAGAGAGAGGATTGTTGCCCATATTGAAGAGCAATTGTATAAGTCCTTTAACATTTTTTTTCCTTGACTAAATGCATTCTTTTGGGTTATTTTAGTGGTTAATTTTTAGTTTTTAAATTAGATTTAGGCTAGAGATCATTTTAGGTTAGTTCTATAATTCTAGCTTAATTTGATGTGTATAGCATGTTTTTAGTGTTAGTTGTAGAATTAGTCTTAGAAGTAGTTTAGGTTAGTAGATCCTTAGTCTTATAAGTAGAACTAGTTTTATAGTCTAGATAAGCATTAGTTAGTTTAATGGCTTAAATATACATTTGGTCCTTATTTGTGTTGATTTTTTTCAATTTGGTCCCTATTTTCGTTTTATGTTCAATTAGGTCCTCATTTTCGTCAAATTGTGGTCAATTTGGTCCTTTTCACTAACGGTGTTTAAATAGTTAACGTTTTTGAACAGTACATGTCACGTGTCAGCTCCTGGTTTTTTTGATTTTTTTTTAATTTTTTTTTTAAATTTTTAAATTTTTTTTTTAAATTTTTTTAAATTTTTTTAATTTCAAAAAAATCGTCCACGTGTCAAGTCACAGTTGTGCCACGTGTCAATGCTAGTGCCATGTGTCAGTTTGTGGTAGTATTACTTTTTTTGTTCAATTTAGTCTCTATATTCGTTATTTTTGTTTAATTTAGTCCTAATTTTTGTTAAAATAAATCAATTTTGTCCCTTTCAAATTGACACTAAATTTAATATCTTTTATATAAATTATATTAATATCTTTTCTAAAATTGACCTTTGAATTTATTATTTTTTAAATTCAATTATAAATTATTAAATTTAATTATAAATTGAATAAATTCTTATATTTAATTGCTAAATAGAATATAAT
>Ga0214544_1003826_pt1 | contig 30718 bp, 20 predicted proteins | sample CNSS3metaG_FD_160074 | JGI IMG/M metagenome (GOLD analysis project Ga0214544, IMG submission 160074) | Root nodule microbial communities from cowpea collected in UCLA plant growth center, Los Angeles, California, USA - CNSS3 | ecosystem: Host-associated > Plants > Roots > Nodule | place: USA...
ATATCAAGAGATACATGGTGTCCTGTTTTTACAATTATATCCTTTTAATTATTACTTTTTAAATTTAAATGATTATTCATAATAAAAACATTATTTTTTAGTTTTACTATTTTACTAATTTTAGTAACTACTTTTTTGAATTCAAGTAATTACTCAGATGTAAAATAAATCAACAACAAAATAAATAAAAAAGTAAGTAATTAAAATATAATCACGTAATAAGTAAAAGTAAAATGTATATCTAAATACTACAATTCAAATAATAATAACACTAAGATTGATATTAATATAATAATAAATACTACCAATATTATTTAAAATAAAAATACAAAACATAATGTTAATAATTATATTAATATCGATACTAATACTAATTTTTATTTTTTAAATTTAAATGATTATTCATAATAAAAAAATTACTTTTTAGTTTTATTATTTTACTAATTTTAGTAATTACTTTTTTGAATTCAATTCATTACTCACATGTAAAAATAAATAAAAAACAAAACAAATAAAAATGCAAATAATTAAAATATAATCTTGTAGTATATAAAATTGTGTATCTAAATACTACAATTCAAATAATAAAAGTACAAATAATTAAAATATTATCTCGTATCAAAATTGAAATAACAGTACTAACACTAAAATTATTTTGGATAAAAATAATACACTGATAATGATAATAAATAATAAAAATAATAATATTACTACAACTAATACTTCTAATATTTTTTATAATAATAATATTATTATTATTTAAAATACAAATACAAAAAAGAATAATAATAATAATTAGTATTATCTATAACTATATATTAAGGGACTCCCTCTAAATTTTACCCTTTACAATATAATTATTTGTGAAATTTTAAAAAATTAACAGTTAGGTTAAGTATATTTTTAGTCCTTGAACTTCGATTCAAAATTTAAATTTGTCCCGTAGTATATAAAAGTAAAATGTGTATCTAAATACTAAAATTCAAATAATAAAAATATAAATAACCAAATATAATCCTGTGTCAAAATTGAAATAATTGAAATAATAGTAATAATACTAATATTATTTATAATACTATTTATGAATGAAATAGTACTAATAATAGTAATAATAAATAATAATAATAATAATATTATTATTATTATTATATTATTATTATTATTATTATTATTATTACTACAACAAATATTTCTAATAATTTGTATAATAATAATTAATGTATAATATTATTATTATTTAAAATAAAAATACGAAAAATAATAATATTAATAATAATTATTATTATTATTATATTAATATAAATAATAATACTAATTGTTATTTTTTAAATTTAAATGATTATTCATAATAAAAAAATTACTTTTTAGTTTTATTATTTTACTAACTTTAATAAATATGTTTTTAATTCAACTACTTACATAAATTACAACAACAAAACAGATTAAAATGCAAATGATTAAAATATAATTCCTTAAATTTAAATGATTATTTATAATAAAAAAATTACTTTTTAGTTTTATTTTTTTACTAATTTTAATAATTATTTTTTTAATTCAACTACTTACATAAATTACAACAAAACAGATTAAAATGCAAATGATTAAAATATAATTTCTTAATAAATAAAATTAAAATAAGTATCTAAATAATTTTACCACTAATAATACATATAATAATAATAAAATTTACAGTAATGCTAATAATTATAAATAATAATGCTTATAGTAATACTAATAATTTAACTATATTAATCTATTTTCATATATTATAGTTAATAATAAAAATAATAATTTTGCAATTATTATATTATACAATAATATTAAAAATAACACTAACAATAATAATATTACTAATAATATTATGAATTTAATAATAACAATAATGATATATAATAATAATATTAATACATTATATATTAATGTTGCTAATAGTAATAATAATTTTACAAATTTAAATAATATTAATAAATTTAATAATAACAATAATAATATTAATAAATTTTACTAATAATTCTAATAATAATATTATTAATAAATTTACTACTAATAATATTAATAAATTTGATAATAATAATATATATTATATAATCGTAATATATAATAATAATTATTATTATTATTATTATTATTTATTATTATTATTATAATACTTATAGTAATATCACATATAACAATATTACTTATAATTGATATTATAGTTGAAATCATAAATCATAAATAAGAAAAAAATAAAAGAAATTGGATGTTGTAGGAAATGACTAAGTCATTGTAGACCAAAGAATAAGAAAATGACTAAATAAGTATAAATGTACATATAGGGATGTCAATGGGGTGGGTAGGGTATGGGTAGTAGTTCCCTCGTATCCTACTCGTTGGATAAATATACGTCCTGTACCCGTATCTATATCCGCGCGGGTATCCAGGTACCCGCATATTTTTAATATCCACAGATATCCATGAGTACCCGCGAGTATTTATGAAATACAAATTTAATATTTAACAAAAAAATTTAACTATAATTTCAAATAAAAATACAATGCATAACATTTATAAAGTTCAAATAAAGTGCAAATAACTCATTTATATAGTGTTCTATGAATGTTTACAAATAAATGAAGATTTTTTAAAACTAATTGATAAAAAATAACGCATCCAAAATTAATGGGTTAATGTTTTAATCATTTTTTTAATTTTTTTTTAATTTAAATTAGAGTATAGCTGGTATAGGTATTCACGGGTACAAATATTATGATACCCGTACCAGCCCTGTTAACATGCGAGTATAAAAAAATACTTGTACCCGTTACCCACAGGTATCCATTTTCAATATTCATTTCCTACCCGTTGCGGGTTTTATCCATGGATACCCATGAATACGGTTTTTTTTACATCCCTATGTGTATACGTGTCAATAAAAGAAAATGGATAATGTAGTTATTTTGCTAGTATTTTCTTTTCTTAATATATAATAGATAATAGATAATAGTTGATGATAATAATAATAATAATAATAATAATAATAATGTGCTAGAAAGAATATCTTCAATTAATTATCATATATAGTTGTATTCAATATATTTAATTTGTATCACCCTATTTAATAGCTTTATAAACTACTAAATAATACATTATACATATGATAATAATCAAATTGAGGAAACCCAACATACACTCTAATATATAGTTAGTCATCCATAAAAGATATACCGAATAAAGTAGATATATAATGATAACTTAAAGAAAACTATGAACATGATAAAAGAGCATAAGCTTTTCAAAAAGATCTATTTAGAAAGGAATCTAAACCAAAAGCTAGACAATTGCATCTTGATCACCCTGGGTTGGATAAACTCTTGTTTCTTCGTATGCTCATTAAAATTAAGGTGATCATTGCAAAAGAAGAAAACAAATACACATAGACCAACACATAAAATGGGTATGATAATTTACAAAATAAATTTCATACAACAAAATACTACAAATAAGTCATTTATAAAGACAAACACTTCAACAATAAAGACCATATACAACTCAATTATTTGGATATTTACATTGATATCAAACTCTGGAAATTTATGCACTTGTAGTGACCTCTACTACTATGCAGAACCATTGTCAATGAGTTTCACCCTACAACACACAAGGTTAGAGGTAAAGCCCCTAGACCTCCTACTCCTTTCACCAATACCTTATCCTTCTCTACTTGAGTCAATATGGTTATTAGAGTGTCAGTATAATTTATAATGCTAAATCCTTAACTCAATGCACACATTAAGAAAACCCAAGCTTATTCATCCTTGGATCAGTGCAAACCATTCTCATACAAATCACATACACATAAAATTTCCGTAGTAACTTATAATATTACATCAAACACATAACAAACACTTAACATTAAAATAATTAAATAGCTCTATTAGTCCCGCTCAGTGAAAACATCCATTCGCTCAACGAGTAGTGCTTGAAGGCCCACACGCCCAACGACTAGAAGTCTCGTCTAACGACATTAACATTGGAACAATTTTAGCAATAAATAGCCTAGTAAGCTAGTCGTCATCCAATGAAAATTACCACCAGAGCTCATAGGGATTTAATTGCCAAAATTTGCCAACGAAGTCCAATTACGTTCAACGACAACCAAGTCAATGAACTCTCTGACTTTGAATTCTCTTAGCGAGAACATCCTCACCCAACAACCACCAAGTTGGTGGGTTATCTAACTTTGGCATCATCCAACGATGCAATCCTTCACCTAGCGAGTGTACATAACTGTGAAAACGAATTCTTGCACACAGATCCAACCATGTCAAATTTCAGTCCAATGGTTCAAGCATACCAATTTGGTGTTTAACAATTAAGCTCAATTCAAACAATTACATTTGCAATATCAATTGTTATGTGTATTTTAAAAGTTAAAACCCCAATTTAAAAGTTCATACTCATCATACATAATAATTGATCATACAATCTCATATGAAAATGCTAAATCATTAAACTGAACAAATTTAGAACTTAAAATAATTGCAATTAACTTCCTTTACATGTGAAACAACTCAAATAACTCAACAAACCCCGAAACCCCCTCAAACGCACATGAAGCTCTACCTACCCTTAAGAACAACACAAACACAATTAAGACACACCATTAAAACCATCGATCAACAAAGAAGCCTATAGAAGGATTGAACACCCATGCAAGCCAAAAGAACTCACATGTAAGGAAAAGAACAAAAAGGACAGAAAACCAACTTACTCCAGTGAAGAAACTTATTGGTCATATTTGAAAAGCTCACCATGAGGATCACTCTAGTGGTCTCCAATCTTCAAATAGAGGAATAAGGAGTGAGAAATCTTGGAGAGAAATGATAAAGTTCCAAAAAAGTGATTTTTTGAGAAATGATGTGTTTTTAAATAATAAAAATTGTTTATAAAAATTCTATTTATATTTTAGTGTTTTAAATTAAAATAATCGAGTCTCATTATTTTAAACACACTTTTAATTTTAAAATTATATTTTCTAAGTGTTTACATTTCTTCAATAAATTCAAATATAGTGCATGTGTTATTTTTAGTATATGATGTCTGCAAAATGTATAATTCACTAGTGCAAATTTGACATTTTACTTCGCCTTATAGGCCTCGGTTATAGTGGAACCGAAGGCTATAAGGAGGCGGTGGCATTTTTGCAATTTCGTCCAACTATATTGCCTCGGGTCAACTAAAAACCGGTGCAGTAAGGAGTTTTAGGCCTCGGTTACAAAAGAACCAAAGCCTATAAGGCAACCCGGTAACCCTAATTTCAAAAATGCCACCAGCGTCAGTATTATTGGTCCCGTATTTTAATGGACCGAGGCAATAAAGGGCTTTAGGCGTCGGTTATGAATTGAACCGAGGCCATAAAGCATGTTATAATTCCCAATTTGCGAACATTTGCATTCTCTTCTCTCTTCAGGAATGTTTACTACTCTGCCACGACCAATTCTCTTCTCTCTGCACCAACCTCCAATTTCTGGTCTCCGACGAGCTTTATCCAACGATTGTGCCAACGACTAGGGGTTTTCATCGGAGCCGCCTTGCCTCAGCCCCTAGAACCTCCTCCATCACGACGGTTGTGCCGCCTCTGAACGGCTTGCTCCTTCGTCTCTTTCTCTCGCGCGTAACGCAGCACCTAAGCCCTAAGTTGCCATCTCCAACATCCCACCGTTCCCTGAATTCATCGAGAGAGTACGCCACGGCCTCGCCGATGTGGACCTCGCACACCGGAAAATCTTCGTCCACGGCCTCGGTTTCGCCTGCGCCGTCATCCAGAGGCGTATTCCTGTCATCGGCGGGGGGTCGGGTTACCTCGGGGGAAGTGGTGGTGCGAGGGGCGTGTGTGATGATGGGTTATCTGAAGGTTTTGGAAGGAATGAGAAAGTGCGTAAGAGAGAATGGGTGGTTGTACACGAGGGACGTAGGGGTTGTGCATGGGGATGGGTATTTAGAGATAAAAGATAGGTCGAAGGACGTGATAATAAGTAGGGGAGAGAATGTGAGCAGCGTGGAGGTGGAGGCCGTGATGTATGCGCACCCGCCAGTGAGAGAGGCGGCGGTGGTGGGGCGGCCGGACGAGTTCTGGGGGGAGACACCGTGCGCGTTTGTGGAGCTGAAGGAGCGGTTAGAGCGGTGGCTGACGGAAGAGGAGGTGGTGGAGTTTTGTAGAGAAAGGATGGCGCACTTCATGGTGCCGAAGACGGTGGTGTTCAAGGAGGTGCTGCCGAAGACGCCGAAGGGGAAGATTCTGAAGCACGTGCTGAGGACGGAGGCTCAGGGTATGGGGTCCTTGGCTATGCGGAGTCGCATGTAGAATACGATTTCTATTGTACCAAACAAGTATTCTGGGGTTTGGTTTGGCGTGTTTCACCTCTTTTAGGGTGAGTTAAGCTTCTTGAGTCGCCAGGATTCGGTCGGTTGAGCGGTACGAGGTGGGGAGAGACCGGTGGGTGGGGTTTGTTGACGGGGGAGGGAGGGAGTTCTGGGTGGTGGGATGGTACGGCGCGTCGCGAATCATATCCAGGGTTTCTCCGGTGGATGAGTACTACATGGATGCAGTGGTGATGGGATTTGAGGGTGGGGCGTGGCAGGAGGTTGAGGATGTATGGGGGGATGGGGAGAGAGTGAGGGTTAGGAAGATTGTGGTGGTGAATGATGAACCAGTGTACCAATGTTTATTTTTTGTTTCGAATGAATTTTGAGTTTGCATTCTATCATCAGATTGAATTCGAGAGGCATTTCTCGATTGGTTGTAACGTTCCAAGTATATGGCTTCGGTTCAACCATACCTGAGGTAGAAAAAGGGTGTTTTTGCTTCGGTTGACACCCGGGGCCAAAAGTTACTCCTTTTTGCCTCACCCTAATATGTCTAGGTTCTGGAACAGGGGCAGAATATTGAAAATAACCTAGGCCAAAAGCCCTTATTGCACTGGTGATTATTAATAAATAAAAATCTAAGTTCGGAGTATCATGAAAATTGTTGTACATGTCTATTATTAGTAGAGTTGTCAAAATCGGGCCGGATTGGGTTGAAAATATTTTATAAATTTCAATACGGATTAGTTTTTGACCCGACTCACTTAAAACCTGGCTCACCTAAGTTGAACCCGTGGTGAGCCGGGTTGGCTCACCAACCTGCAAATAAAGGGTCACACAAGTGTTTTTTGTTAAGTTGTGTTTTGCATTTGGGTCAAGTTAAGTTGTTTTTTTAGCCAACACATAGATAATTTGGTATTTTTTTTTTTAGTTTGTATTCGGATTGTATTGAAGTTACTTTTGATTTTAATTATAATTATAATTTAGTTTTGACTGAAAAAAAATTAAAAACAATTGTAGTTGGTTAATTAAGTGAGCTCGTGAGTCAAAATGGGTTGGGTCGAGTTCAAATTTTTTTGGCTCGCTAATAAATGAACCGAGTTGGGTTGACTCACTAAAGGATCAACCCGTGATGGATCAAACCCATTTTGATAGTTCTAATTATTAGTAGTGAAAAAAAAGAACATTTTTAAGTTATATCATCATCAGAGTATTATATATCTTCCATTAATTTAAACTAATAATCTGCCACTTACATTGGATTTTTTTCCCAGACAACACTATTCATTTTTTTTACATGAATAGCACATTGTGCTTTAATTTTACATGGATGGCACACTTTTTATCTTAGTTGGGAATTCGGTCCTTCGGTAGACGAATTCCAACTTGTGATGTTTAATTTGTTTTTTATTCCAAGTTAGAATTCGGTCCTTAGGGATCTGAATTCTGAACTTGTTTTTTTTTTAAATAAATTAGAATTAATTTTTTAAAATTTTTTTAATAAAATAGATATAAAGATTTATTTTTTATCTTTTATTTTTTGTAAAAATTTTACATTAAAGATTAAATATATATATTTTTAGAAATAGACATAGTATTTGTATTTTTAGTTATTAGGTATTATTTGAAAGAAAAAAATAATAAATAATATTTTTTTTTGAATTTGTTGATTTAAAAATAGGTTTTGTATTGTGTAGTAAGTTATTTTATGTTCAATTTGAAAATATAAAAGTCAATTTAATTTAATTTTTTTTACTTTGTTGATTAACTTTTTTCATAATAGTGATTTTGGAAAAAATAATTATGAATTATAATGGAGGTAACTGAACTAAAAACAATTAATGTATAATGTTTGAGATGGTGTTATATATATATATATATATGTTTATTAAATATTTAAAATTAAAAAATATTGTGGAAGTACGAATTTACTTTTTCTTTATATTTTTAATACTTTGATTTATTTATAAGATTTTTATTGATAAAATTTATATTTTTTTACACAAATAAATAATGTAAAATTTATTATTAGAATTTATAGTAGGTATTATGTTTAAATATAAAGTTAGAATTTATATTTTTCAAATATCCTAATAAATAAAGGACTAAAAATTTGGTTGAAATTAATTATTTTTCTTGTTTTATTGTAACTTGAAATTTTGTTTTAGTAATATTTGTGTATTTGAATTGAAATTTATAAAGTATATTTCAACAAAAATTATATTAATTTAATGAAAGACATTACAAGTACCATAATTGACATAAATAAATATAAAATCTATTTATAAGGCAAGTAGTTATCGGTCTTGCTATGGATTCAAATAAGGCTTACATGACTTGGTATCCCAATAAAGTACACATGTGTTGAAATATCCGTCAGCTTTTCAAGTGGTCAAATTATGTATCTTTATTCGCACACTATCCCGATAGCATTGACAAGTCTTGTCCAAATTGCAGGGTGAAAATAAATTTCTGAATTAAATATCAGCCTTGGCACATCCCAATAAAGTTGACAATTTTTGTCATAATTAGAGGGTGCAAGTGAGGCCATTTATTTCAAATATGCGTCAGTTTTTACAGTGGTCAAATTAAATTTCTCAATTGGCACGTTATCCTAATTGAAGTATTTGTCATCTTTTACAATAGTGATATAATAAATCAGCTTTGGAACCTCCAAATAAAGTTGACAAGTCTTTCCATAATTACAAGGTGCAAGTGAGGCCATTTCTTTCAAAGATGCGACAACTTTTACAGTGGTGAGAGTAAATTTCTGAATTGGCACGTTATCCTAATTGAAGTATCTATTACCTTTTAGAAGAGTAATATAATAAAGTTGAGAAATGTGACAATTTTGTACCTATTTAGTTTTTTTTTTGTATGTTTTAACATTGGTCTTTAAGATCATTGAACTTGTTGAGTTTATCTAAAGAAATTGTTGTTCGCTATTTAGCAATGAAGCATTTGGAATGATTAAGTTTTTCCATTACTGATCTTCGAAATTTTGTTAAACACGATAAACTCTTACAAACACATAAACACGACCTATTTCATATGTAATAAAATATTAAAGTACATCTTTGCCCTTTTAATCACCGTAGTGGTGTCTAGTTCCACACTGTGGTCGACGCCTGTTTCTGGTGGGGTTCCTCCTACGCACTTCAGGTCTAGGTTCTTCTACGTGTGAAGGTTGTGGTTTGTGTTCCTCCTCAGGTTGATGATCATCATGTGCAGCAGATGATGATGCTTCTGTGTAACATCCCGTCCGGATATTACGAATTTAATAAAATAAAAAGAAATAATACATCAGGATCATTTATTTCTTAAAAACAAATAATAACGTCGCAGTTAATAATACCTCATTTCCCAAAACGCGGGAAATTTAAGTCTTTATTTCATATATCGAAAATGAAAATTTAGACAAGTATTCGTCAATTATAAAACAAAAAGTCCAAGAACATAAATGTGTACAACTGATTCAAACTCATAAAAATAAAATCCCCAAGCTATCCCCTCTCCGTAGCTAAGCCTCACCAGCTCGACCTGCATCATCACCTGCTCACGTGTACCGCGTACACGATCATCGCCAAACACAAGCAGATAGGGTGAGCTAACAGTTAAAACATTCAAGAACATCTATATCAATATACACATACATGTTTAACCAGTACAAATAATATAACAACAACACCAATTCTTTCTATATACGGCATGGTCACTACCATATCAAGTATCCTTTATTTTCCCATAGAGTCTCATTCTATTTCCATCACATGGCCACCACCATGTACATCGATGCACCTAATGGAAGTCACGTTACCTTCCCTCCACATGACCACCACCATGTATATTAAGTACATCAGGGAACCTCGTTCCATTTCTTTCACATGGTTACAACCATGTTAACAGTCTTCTACTTCTCCTATTAGGTATCTCGAAGCGCCTTGCTGCCACACCTATCGACCACAACCGATAGAGCACGTGCAGAAACCATGCTACGGATCACACACCGTAACGCCAGGTGGAGTTCCCAAATACGAACATAGTCTGCAACGTCCTAGGACTACCAAACTCGTCAGTGACTCACTAAGGAGGGCAATCCATCTGGACCCATCCGTACTGGCCACAACCAGCACACTCCACCGGCACACTCGCCAACCCGAGCCATAACTCAAGGTTCCTCGTGTGTATCCGCTATCCTGAGCCACCACTCAAGGGAAATCATTCCGGGCCACAACCCATAGAATGCCACGTGCTTATCCCTATCCTGAGCCACAACTCAAAGATACGTTCCGGGCCACGACCCATGGAACTCCAGCAAGCTCCCCATCGAGATATCTTAGGAACATTGTAGATCCCCCATCATCACTCAAACTCCAATCAATCCAATATTGCAACCATTTGGCTTTTAAACCTATCATCCATCCACCTCTGGGCTTAAACATTCAACTCTCGCCTAAGCATTTTAGTTCATCTCGCTCAGGCTAGGTTACCTCGCCTGAGCGAGCACCATACATGAAACCAACCACGAACCCTCGCTTAGGCGAGTCACACTCGCCTGGGCGAGATCACGTTTCGCCCAAGACTCCCATCCCTCGCTTGAGCTGTGTGGTAAACCTCCATTAGAACGCTATTCGAATTCTCGCTGAGGCGAGAGGCTCTCGCCTGAGCGAGACACATCTTCGCCTAAACAACAAACCCCGCCTGGACGAGATGTGCAACTAACACACTCGAGGCACACATGGATTCTCGCTTGGGCGAGTCACCCTCGCCTAAGCGAGATGGTTTGTCGCTCAAGACCAAATCACCTCGCCTGAGCAAACTGCTCGAGCATAGAGAGGTTTATGAGTTCCTGCATGTCCCGCCTAGGCTAGCCTGACTCGCCTGAGTGAGAATTGCAGGTTTTGGCACTGATTCACGCACACACCCACTGTTCCAGAGACCCAAAATACAACTCACAACTTACCAATTCATTCAACACCAATTCATTAAACTTATGAGCATATTTGGGCTCGAAATTATGCCCCAACAACACAACTTTGCACAATTGTAATATATACAGTTCATAACCCCAAACTACTCATGCATTTAGGCCAACATTCAATATAACAGTATCCAAACCCAAACCCTTAATTCCCTCAGATGCAACACGACAATTCAGAACCCAAATTCATCACAGATCATGCAAAACGACACCATAAGCATAGAAATTCGGCTTAGCTCCTCTAACCTGAAAAATCCCTTGCTTAACTTCTGAAATTAGGGAATTTCCTTTGATCACCAAGGCTTGCCTTAATCACCACTTCAATTACCCTCAATACTTCTCTCCCAACTCTCTTTTCACTCCAAATTTTCGTCCTCCCTCTATAGATTTCAGAAACAGCCTTCCAAAAGCCTATTCCCCTATCAAAATTTTCCTTTTATAGGTCCTACTAACTGGTTAAGTAAAAAAAACGGGAATTAACTTTTATTTCTACTCAAGGCCCATCACTTGATGGTTTTTCAGCCCCTTTAGCTACCCTCCCCTTCTACTAAGGTCTCTCTCATCTATTCATATTCAGCCACACAACCTTTTAGCAAAAAGAAGTTAAATTTGAGTCCACCCAGGTTCGAACCCACACCATGCCAAAGTTAAATCAACTCTAAACCATCAGGCCAACCCATATTTCTTGCTAACACATACAATTCAAGCATTATCTCATACTAAGTGTGGCCCAACATATTATTAAAACATTAACAACAAAATACACATAATTGGCATACATAGGGTTCGAACCCAAGTCCTCTCACACAATCAAAGTACTCTCAACCACATGAGCTAGTACTTTTCCACGTCATACATAACATAAATTAATGTCACAAATGCACTAGCCTCCCGCATTTATTAATTAATTAATTATTTAATTAATTAAATTCCAAGGGTTTTACATTCTGAATATGGATTATGGACGTAGTAAACTGAGTCTTGTTGAGGCTGATCCAATCCTTCTAAGAAATTTGGACTTTGGGGATATGTACACAACCAGGGTTGTGCAAAAGGTGGTGTTTCATCATAAGTTGCAAACATACTTCGTATGCCTAGTTCTGAATTTGAAAAAATTGAATTCCTTGCTCCATCCATACCTGGTGGTGGAGGTGGAGTGTTGAAGTCATGCCTAGTTTGTCGTGGTGGAGGGACATTTGCCAATGTCGATGCACGATGCATTCTAGGATCATTTAACATTTACGGAATTCACAAATACAAAAATGAGTGTGAAATGTACCATGACATGTACTCCATTGTGTGTTGAAGTGGCCCAAGCATCGGTAATCCATTCAATGTTAGGTCACGCCGGTTATTCCAAACCTCTATCCATTGCGCATGTCTAGTAACCCAGTTCTCATCTTGTCTCCCCCTCATGTCTAATTTATGTAGATGATCAAGGTTGTTGGGTTTTTCAAGGATCTCTTGTGATAGCCGAAATTGTAACTTCACCCTGTCTAACTGGTGCCACTCCACAATGGCAAAACAAATTAAAGTTGTGCATGACGTCCATATTGCTTGGTCCCGATATGCTTCAACATCAATAATAGAGCTCAAACCCTCATAAGGAACCCAAATAAACTACAACAATAATTGAAAATGTTAGTCATTCATTTAGAACCATTTATCGATATAGAAATGGTAAATGTTACCTGATTTTGTTGCATGTGATCTATCCTTGCCTGATATCCAACTAAATCATTGTGGGGGACATTTTTGTAGTTCAGTACTCGACCGCCGCTCCATTGGCAAACTAGCGGGAAAGTTGGTGGAACTCTTGAAATAGGTGCGATAAAGGGCATCCGAAACCATGCCCATGATTGTAACAATGAAGCACATCCACCCATAGCCCTCGCATGTCCATCTGTTGCTCTGCACATCTCCCTATACAAGACAGCCAAACACGCTGAACCCCAACTATATCTCTTGGTTCTTTGAAGATTAGTCAAAGAGTTCAAGTACATTAAATGTACTTTATTGCCAGTCTTATCAGGCATTAAAACCCCTCCAATAAGTCCTAATATATAAGCTCTAACATGTGCATGAATGACCTCAATACTGGAATTGTCATCTATAGGCAACAAATTATCCCTTAACCATTTTAGTTTGATCATAGAACCGACAATCGATTCTCCCTTAACCGGTGTTATACCTAATAAGGTATCACACATCTCGTCCCAATCCAACATAGTTGGACCAATGATAGGGGGTCCATCGACAGGAAGCCCCAACTGAAGTGAGACATCTTGCAAGGTTATGGTGCATTCTCCAGTTGGAAAATGAAATGTGTGTGTTTCAGGCCTCCACCTTTCTACCAAGGCAGTCACTAAACCATGGTCAACCTTTAGATGTCGCAATTTAGCCACACCGCCAAACCCTACTTCTTGTATTATAGGCACAATACTTGCATGAGGTTCAGGCATGGAGTGACAGTAAGACGACACAATGCTCTCATCCGTGTCCTAAACAAAGAAGTAAAATATGTGATTACATAAAAAAATAAGGTGTGTTAATAAGAAATGAAGTTGACATACCCGAGAAGAAATGTATACAGTCCTATGCTCTTGTTGTCTCCATAGCAACATTTTTTTCACTCTTTGTAGGTTTCTGTTGATAGTAAGAATTGAGAACAACAATATTAAACATTTATAGACAATGCAAGACTTCATGAGGGAAAACTTATTCGTTGGATTACTCAAAGGAATGACATCCCTTAGATTGAGGTTGGTGCATTGTCATGTCAATGGTCATTAATGTGAATCTGACAATCTGTCATGTGCAAAGACCTTTTCAGACTTAATCTTACATGTTATTTGCACAGCATGATGGTGACTAAAGCTTGTATGAAGGTGACTACACGGTGCACAGACCTTTTCAGAATTTGGGTTCAAAGATAAAAAAATTCGTGAATACCAATAAATTTTATTTATGAGAAGATAAATTAACCAGACAATAGTTTCTCAGTTGTAAAAAAGGGTGGAGAATGAAGTAAAGTGAATGTCTTTGACAATTTTATTTGTGGTCTTAATGATAGGATAAATATTTCTGTCTGTTTAATTTTTTTGGAATAGAGGACCCAAAATTTGAACATGCAAAAGTTTTATTTGGATGACATTGAACATAAAGGTTGAAAATTATGTTGGGGGGTCATCTGTAAGTGGGGAGTCAACCATTAATATGTAGGGAGTGAAGTTGAAAATTATGTTCCAAGGTTGCAGCTTTTTAAAAAATTCAATAATCGAATTGCGATCACGCAACACAGTCAATTACTCAAATTTTGTCTTCCAAATTTCATGACCTAAACACTGAATATTGACCATCGTGGGTCTTTGTGACTATTTAAAGTTATCAAAATTTGCAAGTCATCCGTAAGTGGGGAGTGAACCATTAATATGTGGGGAGTGAAGTTCAAAATTATGTTCTGAGGTTGCAGATTTTTAAAAATAAATAAAAATGGTATTACAATCACACAATTAAGTCAGTTACATAAATTTTCCATCCTACAATTTCCATTCACTAACAGGGGTTCTTGTCTTACTTAAAAATTGTCAAAATCCTCAACTCATCCATACATGGGGAGTCAAGCATTAATATGTGGGGAATAGTGTTGTAGATTCTAGACTGCATCTTTTTAAAAATTTGAAATATCGTATTGTCATCACACAATGTAGGGATTGACACACATTTTCCTTCATACAATTTCCATAACCTAAAAACTGAATATCCACCATCAAACGTGTTTCTGGTGCTTCAAAATTGTCAAAATATTCAACTTATCCGTAAGTGCGGAGTAAAGAATTAATATGTGGAAAGTACCATTGTAAATTATGGACTGCACGTGCATATTTAAAAAAATTTAAATATGGTATTGTGATCACACAATTCAGTCTCTTAAACAAATTTTCCATCAAACAATTGTCTAAATCCTCAAGTCATCCGTAAGTGGGGAGTCAAGAATTAATATGTGGGGAGCAGTGTTCCAAATTATGAATTGCACTTGCAGGTGGTTAAAAAAATTAAAATATCATTTTGTGATCACACAATGTAGTCACTGACACACATTTCCTTCATACAATTTTTCTAACCTAAACACTGAATATCCACCATCAAACGTGCATATTTTGAAAAAATAAAATAGGATGGACTTTTGGTGGTGACATTTAATTTTTTCTTTTTTTAAACTACTGCAACTGATGACCAAAATATCCAACATAACTCCTCATTTCGACCATCACAACTCCCTACATAAGTCATAATTAACTTAGGAGGCTTTTTTTCATGTACACCATGCAAAGAAGACGCTATTAAACCAATGACAAAAGTTTCAGATACGACAACAAATATTAATCCATACATAATGTCATCAAAAAATAGGTACTTAGTACTTAAAATAAGTTCAAGTAAACACAAATACTTTGTTACATTGCACACACTAAAGTCGTTAATGGAAATTAAGTACTAATCATAAATATTACTAAACACACTATTCAGACTTCCCTAAACACATAAAGAACTAAGCTTTGGTCATCGATATTATTGCCTGCAACTGAGTTTATTGCATCCATGTTGTCACTTTCAGGAGGATGTAAGGTCACTGAAAGCTTCATTGGGAGATCATGTGGGAGTGGAAGGAAGAAGGCAACCATGTCGCGAACATCATCATCCGTGAGGAGCTTAATTTTTTCATACTGGTCCCCTTCTCCTAACACGGGCTTGTGAAACCATACATCTTTGACTCTTCTTCCCTGACTACAGCAACGATAGCTTGCAATTTCTTCTTTCAACATCTGTAAATTCATAGTAGTAGACACATAAAAAGCACAATTAATGCGACCTTCATAGTTAACAACAAGAAGAAAACTATTGTGAATGTTATTCTCGTGATGGATCACCATCCTTGTTTTGGTAATAAGCAACTATAGTTATGAGCTGAACGACCTAATAATTTATAAGCGGATTGGTTACTTGATAGTCAAAAAAAAAAAATCTTAACCCCTGCATTAAAGTGGGTTCACATGACAAAGTAAAGTGGGATAAAGCCTGATTGACATTCATCGTGCAGTGTGTATATTAACTATGCATGTGATGTTGGTATCACGTGATGACATTGACTAAAGCCTACCACTCATCAGGTCCAGTGCTTTTAATTTTAACCTGACATATCACATGCCAAATAATTAAAGCTGCAACACATAGGGAAAATCACTACATCACAAACCACTATGAAAAAAATCCAAGGTTGTTCTGCAAAGTGGATCTAAATCTTGTGCGTTCGATTAGTCTACTTTGAATCTAAACCATTAGCATAAACAAACAAAAATTGTCATTGTTGTAACCCACACTGAGCCATTCAGGCTATAAATAATGCCCTTCATCAATTCATTCATCAATCTAATCAAGTCAGTGCAAACTCCTACCCCCTAATGACATCTACAACATTCACTGCGTTGGTGTACTTCAATGGCAGCATCTATGTTGAAGATAACTATTCCGATAAATTCATTAGCTCCAACACGGCATGGGTGACCATAACAAATACCATGACGTTGTCCCAACTTAAGCAGGCAATCCTCAAGGAATTCAATTGTGCAACATTGGACGACTATGAAGTAGACTTACGTTACAGGTTACCGATCTTCATATCGGGCGACATTACACACTACCGATCTTGTACGATGTGTGGAGATGACGATGTTGAGTCCATTTTTTACATGGGAATGACAAAAGCATGTCATCTTCCAGTTGAGATAATGGCATTTATTACAGCAAGGCAAAACAACGCAATCCCTGACGAAGTTTATTTTGATTTTTCTAATAACTTCAACATGTCCCTCAATTTAGATTGAGGTTTATATTTTCTTATTTGAAGTATTTATTTTTATTTATGATGTTCTTCTTCATCAAATGTTTATGCAGCTTTTAATTTCAATGAATTTGAACTTACAAAATGGCGGTAATGAAATGCTAATCTCTTATAAAATGTAGTCAAGTCACATGCTAACATTAGAGGTCGTGCCAGTCACATAGGTTCATAATAATTTGTGCCCCTCACATGGGTACATAAGAAGTCGTGTCAATCACATGAGTACATAAAAGCTCGTGCCACTTACATGATAACATTAACTATCGTGCAAGTCACATGTTCACATAATAGAAAGTGACATGATAACTTTAATTTTGGTATAAAAGAATACCCTCACTTTTTAAACTCATAATCTTAATCTTGCAATTTCTCTTCGCTCTGAAAAATCATCAAAAGTCAGATTCAACCACAACCTCAGATGGAAGGGTCAATGTTTGTCTGTGTATACGACGATGGAGAAATCGCCAGTGACGCTCAAACTGGTGTCTACTTTGCATCTGCAAAGACAATCATGATCCGCATCCACAGAGGTTTCGGCTTGTCCAAACTTATTCGCATAATAATGGAGAAGGCAAATAGAGATCCAAGGGATGGAGTTCCACTTATTCACTTCAAATTTCCAACTAAAGTTTGTGGCCAACATGTGACATACACAACCACTCAGATCCAAGATGACGACGACTTAGATGGCGCTTTCGACATGATACAGGCCACCCCAACTGTTACATCTATTGAACTCTGCACCACCTACAACTCAGGTACGAGACCTTCTGAAAATATTTCTTTAACACATTTTGATGCACATCATCCACATCCAAACACCGAACCGCAACAAGAACTATTTGACCTTAACACTACCTACCTAGGGGATTGGGGAAATGATATAAAGTCATATACCGAACTACTAACCGGTCCGTCTACCTCAAATATTTTTCAAACTCCCGCACATCACAACACCCAAAGGTCCTCTCCTCCAGCTATCATAGAAGTTGAAAACCTAGGTCTACCTACAGCATCCTTAGACGCGTTTAGCGAAGATGAGGACAATATACTTTTTGATCAACATGATGACCATGACCAAACCCTAGATGTCCACCCCATACAACAACAACACCCTCACCCTCACCCTCAGACACATGTCCCCTATAACCCACCACAACACTTCCAATTATATGAAGAATACAACCAGACCCCACACCAGGAATTCCCAAACACTTATGACCACCACACAATGTTGCATGACAACTTTGAGCACGATGTTGGTACACTGACCCAAGGAATGAGGTTTCAAACAAAGGAACAACTTCTAGATGCTTTAAATAGGTACCACATAACAAACCATTGCACCTACAAAACCACACACTCAAACACAACAAGGTTGAGGGTGCAATGTGTGCAACACGTGTGTCCTTGGAAATGTCAGGCAATATTACGTACAAGGGACCAAGTGTGGGAAATTAGAAAGGTTGAAGGTGTGCACACATGTGCAACACAACTCATAACGCAAGACCATAGGCACCTGGGCTCAAGAATAATATCTCAACATGTAAGGCAAATGGTGGAGTCAGAACCATCCACACCAATTGCAACAATAATTTCTTCCATCCAGACCTCTATGGGATATAACACAACCTACAAAAAGACATGGTTGGTGAAACAGCAAGCAATTGAAGATGTGTACGGAAACTGGGAACAATCTTACAACTGATTGTCGTGCCTACTACAAGCCATGCAAACTTATTTGCTTGGGTTTGTATTCAAGTTGAAAACCAGTCCAATTATAAATGGGGAGGAGGTCCTAGAAAACCAATAACACTTTCGAAGAGTGTTTCTGGACATTCAAACCATGCATTGATGGCTTCCCATTTTGCAAACCAATAGTGCAAATGGATGGAACCTTCCTTTACGAAAGGTATAGGGGCACCCTTCTAGTAGCTGTTGCACAAGATGGGAGAAATAACATTTTTCCCATTGCATTTGCTATAGTAGAGGGTGAAACCGTCGAAGCTTAGTTTTTTTTGCTTAAAAACCTAAGGACACACGTTACGCCTCAACAAAAATTGTGCTTAATGTCAGACCGCCACAATTCAATCAGTGCAGCATTCAACAGGCCCAGTAGTGGCTGGACTGAAGGGAACTGCGTGTAGGTGTTTTGTATTCGACACATTGCACAAAATTTTACAGAAAGATTCAAGAATACAACTCTAAAAAGGGACCTTGTCAACATGGGTAAGTTATTACATGTAAATTTGTCTTTTTCATTTTTCTGGCTGTTAATTTTTCACACCCATTATTAGAAAATAAATTCTTCTTATAATTATATTTGTAGCGTACGCATTGACGGAGCCACCCTGTAACTACTACTACAATATCATTAGAGAAGACAACCCAGAAGCAGCAGCTTAGGTAGACCATATTCCAAGGGAGCAGTGGTGTCTTGCATATGATCAAGGAAGAAGGTGGGGTCACATAACAACGAATCTAGCTGAAGCAATAAATTATGTCCTGAAGAAGACAAGGAATTTGCTAATTTCATCCATAGTATTGGCCATGTACACTAGGTGCAACACATACTTCACAAAAAGAGGTAGGCAAATAACTGCAATGGTCAGTGCTGGTCATGTGTACTCTGAATACGCAACCAACTTCCTATAAGATGCAGACTCCAAGTCAAACAGGCACCATGTCGTTGAATTTGATAGAAATACCACAAGATTCAGAGTGGAAGAAATGGTCAATCCCAGAGAAGTACGTCCTGCAAGAAAATTTATAGTCAGATTAGATGAAAGTTGGTGCGATTGTGGAAAGTTTCAAAAAATACATCTACCATGTTCACATGTTATTACAGCTTGCAAGCATGCACATCACGACTTTAGCATGTACATAAGTCCCCATTATAGGCTGGATGTCATCATGGAAGTATATGACAATTTATTTGGCGAGTTAAGACATGAAGAATATTGGCCACCATACCAAGGACCACAGGTTTGGCCTCATCCTACCACAAAAAGGAGCAAGAGGGGTCGTCCTAAATCAAGTAGAATTATGATTGAGATGGACATTAAGGAAGGAAGACAATCAAAAGAGTGTTCCTATTGTAGAACTGAAGGACACACAAGAAATCATTGTCCTAATAACCCTGCACTTAGATGATTCACATCAAACCACTTAGTTTATGTTGTACTTTTAATTGTGTTCAATAAATTTGTACTTGATTCAATTCAATTGTACATCTTTTCTTATTATCTTTTATTGTTACTTATTTTACATAAACCAATAACAAATAACAAAATTATTTAAAATACAATAATGAAATGCTTTTAAATTATTTTAGTTATTTCCATCATTTTTAAAATATTTGTAACAAATTTTCAAAGTTTATAATATACAATTTTTTAAAATTATCAAAAATTATAAGATAACTGTAATTTTGATATTTATAAACATCTATTAAAAATAATTAATATTACACAAATTATAAAAAAAAAATTAAATAAAATTGACTTTTATATTTTTAAATTGCACATAAAATAACTTACTACACAATACAAAATCTATTTTTAAATCAACAAATTTAAAAAGAAAAAAATATTATTTATTATTATTTTTCTTTCAAATAATACCTAAAATAAATAAAAATACAATACTATATCTATTTCTACAAAAATATATATTTAACCTTTAATGTAAAATTTTTACAAAAAATAAAAAATATATCTTATATCTATTTTATTAAAAAAATTTTAAAAAAATTAATTCTAATTTATTTAAAAAAAACCAAGTTCAAAATTCAGATCCCTGGGACCGAATTCTGACTTGGAATAAAAAAGAAAATTAAATATCACAAATTGAAATTCCGCTCTCAGAGGACCGAATTCCCAACTAAGATAAAAAAGTGTGTCATCCATGTAAAATTAAAGTACAATGTGTTATTCATTGATGTTAGAAAATAATAAAAAAATATTAGTGTATGAGCATGTTTTGACAAACATTTTTTATCAGTATTTCTAGAGAGAAAAATAAGAAAAAAAAATAGTAAATGCAACAAGTTAAAATTAATTTCTAAATAAATAAAAAATTAAAAAAAAATTATGAAAGATTTCTATATAAAGAGAAACTCATTTAAATTTTTTCCCCCAAAAAATACTTAAGAATTTATCTTTCCATTGTACTCTAAAACTAGAATTTGTAAGAAGTGGTAAACAAAAAAGGGAATCATGTTAAAGCAAACAAGAGAATGAGAAAGAGAGAAGACATTGATTAATTGAATTGCTTGTACAACAATTTATGTGATGGGCATGATGAATACTCAAAGAATTTTGTGGTTTCTTTTGAAGTTCTTGTTCACAGTCAAAGGTTGAAAGCTGATAATTGAAACTAAGAAAACTTTGAGGGTGGTGGGTGTCACTCACCATTATTATCGATCAACATTTTTTCCCGCTTTTATAATGAGCAAATGCCATAATTGAGTTTCGTGAGTGTTATACAGATAATATGTGTAACATAACGTGTAAGCAATATTGAATGGAAACACAAGTACATGATGATCACACTTTGGTGTTTCACATGTTTGGATCTTTTGTTTCTGTCTCAAAATTCCCTTCTCTTTAACTTCATTCATAAGAAGAACCCAATCACACAACCTTATATCTACTTATTGTTTCTAAAGATGGATTTTAATCACTGAATTTGAGAAGAAAAAAAGAAGTGAAAGTAAAGTTTTTTACCTATAAAATATTTAAAATAAAATAAAATTAATGAAATTAAATATTTCATACTAAAAATGAAAATATAGATTTATAATACTTATTATATCATTTTATGGGTTCTAATAATAATAATAATATCTTTTTACAATTTTTACTCCATATACAAAAGTTTTAATCAAATTATACTCTCATTAATATTTTATGGGTTATTATGAGTTAAATATGTTTTTGGTCCCTTAACTTTCAGTGAATTTTGGAATTAGTCAATTTCAAAACTTTTGACCAATTTAGTCATTCATCTTTCAAAATACATGTATTTAGTCATTTTTATCAAATTTGTTAAGTTTATTTGATATTTCAAGTGCGTTTCATAATAGTATTTGACTTAATATTAAAGCAAAAATGTGTCAAACAGTATAAACAACTCAAATATAATCTTGAAATGCGTACGAAACATCAAATAAACCTAACAAAATTTGGTTAAAAGGACTAAATCTATGTATTTCGAAAGATGAAGAACTAAATTGGTCCAAAGTTTCGAAATTGACTAATTCCAAAATTCACTGAAAGTTAAGGGACCAAAAACATATTTAACCCATAATAACCCATAAAATATTAATGAGAGTATAATTTGATTAAAACTTTTGTATATGGAGTAAAAATTGTAAAAAGATATTATTATTATTATTAGAACCCATAAAATGATATAATAAGTATTATAAATCTATATTTTCGTTTTTAGTATGAAAATTTAATTTCATTAATTTTATTTTATTTTAAATATTTTGTTGTTGGGCTCTTTAATTCCTTTATATACATATATAAAAAAATATTACAGACAAAGACAATGCACTTAATATGGTAAGATATAATGAATAGGGTTGAAAATATTCACGTGACCCTTTCGCACGTGATTGATCCCAAGGAAAACAAGAATATGCGATGAGTAGAAGATCTGACAAGAGAGACAATCTTAGATTTCTCCAACAGAGAGTGTATAGTTGAAGAAAAAGGAAACATACAAAATAAAAAGTAGTGTTTTCCATTAAAATGAATTAGAATTTAAATTTTACTCAAAATGTTCAATAAAATAAATATAATTTATGATTTTTTATTTGAACTACTACTCATAAAAGTAATTTAAAAATTCTACACCATAAATAAAAAGTAGTGTTTTTTTATTGTTTGGATAATGAATTTTTCCAATCTTTATTCAACCCAACATGTGAACAGCCCTTAAAAAAATATTGAAATTGAATTATGTTGTCTTAAAAAAAAAAACTAACTCGACGATTAAGAAAACAAAAATGTAGGTATATAATGTAATATTTTTACATAATTAAGAAATTTTCTATTAATATATATGCAAGTGGGATAATATGTTATGATCTCCATTTCTTAGGACGGTATTACAACAAATAGAGAAAAGGAAAAAACATTACAGTATTAAGAATTTAAAATTAGTTGAAAGTCATACATAAGATAAAATAATATATATAAGTGGAATAATTTATAAACCTGTTTTCTTAAAGTTCAGTCATTTTAAACATTTTATATAGAGATTTGCTTAGATTTTACTGTTAAATGAAGATACTTGATATTAAAATCATGTCACCACTATATAAATATGTCATCTAAAATTAACCTTCACCGTCACAATGCAAATATGTAATCTAAGGAAAGTCACGAAATCTATTAAAGTAGATATTTTCTATTTATTAAACCAAATTTGTAGGGTTATAAATCTAAGAGGGCCCCATAAGGTAAGAAAAAAAAGAGTTTCTATAACCTAAAGTCTCAGCTTTTTCAGCAGTGCAAAGTGAATGAAGACAAAATCATTCACTTCATTGTCCATTTGCATGACCTATTTGTCAAACCCCACCTCTTTGACCAAACTCATTTTTCTTCTTTTATTTAACTTCATATACCCCACACAAAAACACTATATTATGTTTGATAAATTCACATGATGATCATGTCAATTCGAAGCATAATATGCTTCTATGCTAAATAAGACTCTACTTTAACATAGATTGAATTTATTTGGAATAAAAGAGGTGTATAAGAAAATGAGATAGGAAAAAGGCATTTAGTTTAAAAAAGAATACTCCAATTCAAATTATGTTACTTGTATTATTTCTTACTTTCTCATTTTACACATCTTATTCTAGAAGAGTTAAATATCAGTGATAATAAAGGTCTTGGTTTTGTGGTTGAACCTTATACTCTCTTAGGATCGATTTCCAAAGTGTAACCAACGACAGCTCTTGTAAAACTATAAGAGCTGACATTAACATTAGTATTAATTGATGTCATCCATGCCCACACACAGTTACTCTATAACCTAATTCCTAAAGCCCTTAGCAGTTGACCAACCTTCTCCTTTCAATATAATTTCTTTGAAATTTGCTCCTTTTGGTCGTCTATGCACCAACCCAATTACCTTTCTTTTCTTGAAGTGTGAATTTCAATCTTATTAAGTCGGAAAGTTAAATACCTTGTAAGAAAGAAAATTTATAAATTTATTATTTTAAAATTTTGAGTTAAAAGTAGTGTTAATTTTTATCTAAAATGATTTTGTATTTCACTAATTCTGTATCTCTCTGGTAATTTCTTCCCTTGCAAGATCCAACAAATGATATAAAAATTTATTGTTCATCTCGGTGATAATTCAAATAAATATAATTTACACTTACACATCAAAATTCAAGTAGAGTATTTGTTTCCATATCCTTGTGAGTTTTTTAATCTCAACAAAAGTTTAATCGAAATACCATCTACAATATACCAAAATAAATTCAAGAGTTATATATGTGAAAACATGTATAGCCAAAGATAAAAGGCTAAGAAAAACATGAACCAGAAAAGTAGAAATATAGTTTACACAGCTGTTATAATCACATCATTAGTCCTTTTTTCCCAAGCATTGTACATCATTTTCTTATACTCACCTTACACTTTTGAAAAAGAGTGTCTTCTTTTCTCTGTCTTTACGTTAAGTAATTTGACATTAACAAGAAGTGTAAAGAGAACGCAAACAAAAGTGGGGGTGAAAATGTTAATTTCACTCTGAATAGAATTATGATTTTCGATGTTTTGAAAGAAAATACTGCATAATTTATACGATCATCTGAAATTAGACATACCAAAAGTTCACTCTTTTATTCTCAAGAACTAAATATATGTATTTATGCATCATGAATGAACTTGTAGCAGTGAGGAAAATCCCTCTTCTCTCTCTCTCTCTCTCTATGGTTCATAGTTGTTTCCCAAGTAAAAAAGGGCTCTGAAATCTGCATCCAAAGAAAGTGTGCCTCAAAGCACCAACCCCTATGCAAATTGACTCACACCTCTCATTGACCATCCTCATTTTCAGAGCTCAGACTTCAAGGTTACGCCACATCCAATTAAAAAACAGACAATCCTCACACAAGTTTCATTGAATGAAAAGGGTGCCAAAAGGGGTGAAAAAGGAAGCTGCATCAGATCTTTGTGTTTACCTTTGTCTATTAGGCTTTGTTTGGTTTGCCCTTTTTAATCAGATCCACAAAGGAAGCTCGTTTGGCTTTTGCTGTCTATGGACTTTTAAGAATGTCACAGTTTATCCATGCATGATCTGTGCAGTGAGACCATGAGGCTGGTGGGTTTGGCTTGTTTCTTTCTACTGATGCTGCTTCTGCTGCTGTTACAGAGCTTTTCTTCTGCCACTGAGGAGTCAGGAAAATTTCAACACTTTAAAACTGGGTACATGTCCAAGTTCAATTCCGTTCAAGATAAACAAGGTTTTAGGCAGAATTCAGGTGAGGGTGGTAGTGAGGCAATTCTAGGTGATGAGAAAAGAAAAATCTACACAGGTCCTAATCCTTTGCATAACAGATAAGTGGAACATTCATTCAGATCTTTTGGCCTTTTCTTCTTTAGTGTTTTAAGCTCTTACATTGATAAGAAACGAGAAAGTTGATCAACATACAAAGTAAAATTTCTACGGATCGAGCTCTTGAAGGTTTTGGGTTGGAATTAGTTAGTTCCTTGTGTAAATTGAGTTTAGTCTAGTTGGTGCTATGTCTCCCCCCAATAAATTATCTCCTGAATAGACCTATCACTTATGTAGAGTATTTTCTTCACTTTTTCACATGTTCTTGTTAGAATAAGCTGTTAGTTTTGATAGATTAGTTTCTTCTGGTCCTGTAGCTTTTAGTTACATGTAACAACTCCATACTAAAGAAAACAATTTTGACTCCAGAGCAATTGTTTTACACTATTTTTTTCCAAATCCATTAAATAAGAACAGATATATATGACTGTGTGCTGTCGCAGTGACTGTTTGAAATCTTCTGTCAAGGTTTTTTATTAGTTTCTTCAAAAGTGCATTCATATGGGAATTGGATTTGTGCAAAGTTTTACATGCCAAGGCTATTTATTTATCAGACAATTAATCTTGTAATCAGAGGGAAGCTTTACACTTGGTACTGATGTGATTTCAAATTTTGATAACAGTTCAGAAATTAGATTCAGAATGGGTTTACCCTTTATCACTACCACCTCGTAGCACATGAATTTTGATGCTGGAATCATACTCATACTTTGGTGAAATATGAGAATAAGACCTCAACGCTGATTCTGGTTAGTTGTCCGTACAACAGTGTTTGTTGTGTAAATTGAATGAAATATTTAATATATAATTAAAAAAGATAATAAAAATGATAAATTTATGTGTTATATGATGTTATAAGGAAAAAGATAAAAAGATAAATTAAGTATATAATAGATGTTGAATGAAAAATCGGCTTTGAGTGAAAATTTGACGTAGGTACCAATAGATTTTAAAAGATAATTTTTTTTTTTAAAGTTGAATACTTATTAATATCTCAGCAAATTAAAATTTTTACTTCTAAAGTTTCTTCAGATTTTTTTTTATATATTTATATTTAAGATCAAAGAAGGATGCTGATTTAATTTTTGCAATTATTTTAAATCTTTTAAATTAACAGGTTAAATATCACGAGTAAATTAATATATTTACCACTTACTGATTATAAACAAATTATTCGAAATGTTTGAGATACCGATTTTAATATACATAGAGTACAAAAAAATTGATTTAACTTGTTTTATTAATGACAGAAAAAAAAAAGGCTCGTTTGCTTTATCTGTGGAATTAAAGTTCCCTTTGTATACATATTTTACTACACTGAAAAAACAATTAATTTAACGATTCTGTGTAAAAGTTGATAAATACATCAAACACTTTATATTATTAGTTAGAATATGGTTCCCCCTTAGATTAGTGATATGAAATTAAATACAAATATTGCATGACCTATTTTTTTATTTTGTTTTTATCCAACTTTAAAATATTTAGACATAGTGTAAGACCCTATTATTTTATAACCCTTAATAAAAAAGGCTGCCCCAAAATCTGATGGGCCAAAGAGCTGGCCCAAGGGATAAAGCTGGTTCGTAGTTGCCCTAACGCTTCCACCCTTTCATTCTCACAGATCCAGCCGTCAACCCTTTCTCCCTCTCACGAAGAGCTCTGCTAGGGTTAGGTTTCTGCCATCTTCAAGCTAGCTCGAAGTTGTTCTCTACTCCATGTAAGTATTGTGCTAGCCATTCTCGTCTCCATTGTTCCTTTTCGTTTCTTTCCGTTAGGGCTTCCAGGTAACCCGTCTCGTGCTTCTGTTTCAGTACCCTTTCAGCTCCTCTATTCGTCCTTGAGCTGCTGTGTTCGCACGCTTGGCTGCCGAAGTCTCTTATTTCCCTTCCAGGTAAGGGAAGCTAGAACCATTTGGTGAGGTGTATTTTAGCTTGTATTGTCGTGGTCGATGAATTCCTTGAGATTGTGCATTGCTATGAATGTCTGGATTGTTTGGAACCTCTGTTGGGTGTGTTGCGCAGGTGCAAACAGTGGCGAACACTGATAGACTCGCCCAGGCGAGTTATGCAGAGGCTCGCCCAAAGCTTTCTGCTCGAGTGGTCGCCCAGGCGACCAGAGTGTGTTTTGAGCGAGCACACAACTCGCCCAGGCGAGAGGGGTCTCGCCTAAGCGAGACCCCGCGTTGCTTTCTTGTTCCTTTTTGAGCCCTCGCCTAGGCGAAGGGGGAATCGCCTGAGCGAGACTGTCTCGCTTGAGCGAGATCCCTCAGCCTGAGCGAGGTGTTGGGCGAGACCGTGCTGTGTTTGGATGTCTGTTAGTTCCTGAATGATCTGTTTTGGTTGAGTATGATTGTATGATGAGTGATATGTATATAATGGAGCATGAAGTATTTTTGGCATGATTCATGAATTGTAGATGATGGGTTGGTATGAGAATTGACATGTGAATTAAATGAGACGGATAATATTAAAGTGGCATGATAACATGATGAGTGGGATCTTATTTACATGGATAAACTATGAGGTGTTGGAATGAGTGGGGCCTGGATCATGAAAGGCATTGGCTTCAAAGGTTGGTACGAGTGATGTATATCTATGCATGGTAATTATTATTTTGGTTATGTGAATGAGGTCGATCTGTGTCAGTGCATAATTCCTTGGGGTCTCTAGGTGAGACTTTCAGGGTTGCGCTTCAGTGGTCGGGACGTAATTTCATGGCCCTGTTAGTGGGTGTCCATGGTGGTGCCCCATCTGTATAACTAGGTAAGGATTCAAGGTAAGGACTGCATCCTGACACTCTAAGGGGCCAGTTAGTCTCACTTAGAGCAGACTGACTCTTGTGGTGAGAGTAGCATGAGGCCTGAAATGCATTAAGGGCTAACCTTGTAGTGAGGGAGATTTGATTCATCGTAACACTTGTAACACATAGCTCGGAGATGAGCAGCTCAGGGTCGAGCAGGGGTATCCACCACAGGTGCAAGCATCCGCTGAATCCGACCAAGGTATACGTATCCAGATGAGTCGAGTCGAGTCGTAGTGTATTGAATGAAGAGTCATAACATGCTTGGTTGTTATATGGATATTGGATGATGAAATATGATTGACTATATGATGATTATGTTATTGGCTCTAGCTTACCCTGTGTATTGTATGGTTGTCTTGTATGTGGTTCTTCTTTCTTGCGATGATCATCAATTTAATTGATGGGAGCAGATGGGCGAGGTTCCAGAAGTCAGCAAGGAAGTGGAGATTCTGGTGCATAGTCCGTGTGGACTAGTTATTATTTCTGCATGAGTTCATTTAGGGTTGCGACCCATGTATCTGTTCGTCCTTAGTTTTATGCACTATGGTTAACTTTTCCTCTAGTTTCTTTTGGGCATCGTGGTATGCCATGGGTTGTATAGAGTTGATCCCAAACCGCGTTTTTATGTTATCTTTATTGTGACATTCCTTTAATTTCACGTACTTAATTAAATGGGGTGTTACACATAGGAAAAGATTATTATTAGTCGGCATTTTCTTCTTTCAAGTATAAAATTACTATTTCCATCTTTATTTCAAAATCTAATTTATTTTCATCTTACACAATTAGTTGAACGTATTAATGCATGTTTTGTGAGCAACAACACCAAGTCTAGAAGTATGAATGACAATGCAGAACGAGTCATAAGGATCAATCTATAGGTATGCAAGAAAAACTTTGGAGTAGACTAAATGTTTTAGCTCACTGGTCTTAGGTACATTCCGTGTAACCTGCTTGTACAAGTCAATGTGCTAAAATGCATTTGGCTACATTCCGTGTAACCTGCTTGTACAAGTCAATGTGCTAAAATGCATTTGGCGTGCATAGTCCATGCTGACATGAATTTCTCCTAACCAACTTGTCCATTCGTATTTTTTCTCCTATCCATTCAAAAGTAGCTTATTCATTATGGTCCAATCTATTCATAAACAACTTTCTCATTCGCATTTCTTCCCTTGCTTAAGTTTAGTTCAAAATTATTTCTATTTTTAATAGATTTCTACTTAAAAATTATATAATTATAAATATTACTTATTTTAAGAAATGAACTTATAAAAATTATAATTTCAACTAATTTAATTAAATAAAAATAAGTTATCAAAATTCTTATATAAACTACGGGTTGAACTACAACCCACATTTCTTATGTGGAACAGGTTAACACCGCTTTGCCATCCTTGTCAAGTGCAATTAAATCTCAATCAAGGTTTTCTTACAACACCGATGTGAAAGATAGAGGTGTCAATTTGGCCCCTAGCTCATGGGCCAGCCCATAAAGTTCCTTTTTAGGGGCTCCCCAAATGAGGGGGCCAAAAAAGAGCCTCAGCCCCCAAAACCTCCTCTATAGTGGGTTAGGGCTAGGGCTAAGGTGGGTTAGTCCCCCAAATAATACTACATTAAGCTCGAGTCAAAGATCAAGTTAAGCGAGCCGGACAGGCCCGATGACCCGGACAGGCTCGACGGTCCAGACGTGACCGATGACCGGGACGAGCTCGACGACCCGGATGGGCCCGATGACCAGGACGGGTCCGATGACAAGGACGAGCTCAATGACCAAGACAGACCCGATGACAAGGACGGGCCCGACGACCCGGACAGGCCCAACGACCCAGACGGGCCTAACGACCCGAATGGGCCTGACAACCCGAACATGCCTGATGACGCAGAAGGGTTGGACGTCCCGGACGGGCCCGACTGATAACGTTGTCGTTGACGCGATCAAATTAATACTACTTATCTATAACAACTTCAGTATTGTTAAGAAAGTAGTCAACAAAATAGTAAGGGTAAAGTAACCCAAAGTCGTCTCCCAACGAACACGAAATTGATTTTTAACAAATTAGTTCTTATAAAACTATACAAGTGTTAGTCAAATAAAA
>Ga0214544_1003828_pt1 | contig 30712 bp, 16 predicted proteins | sample CNSS3metaG_FD_160074 | JGI IMG/M metagenome (GOLD analysis project Ga0214544, IMG submission 160074) | Root nodule microbial communities from cowpea collected in UCLA plant growth center, Los Angeles, California, USA - CNSS3 | ecosystem: Host-associated > Plants > Roots > Nodule | place: USA...
AAATGTCCAGTTTGGCTACAAGCATAACATTTTAATGTTTGTTTGTAATTTTTATTTTCTCTAAATTTTCTAACGTGCCTGTCAGGGTTTAGAGTGGGTTTCCTAGAATTTGAGGATCTTATAGTATTCTTGTGAAGGCCTGGGCTGGTAAGAATTGTGTACCATAAAAGCTAATGGCTTCTTCTAATGGTCTAGTGTTTATTCTATACATAGAAGAAATATGATTACTTATTCTTCCTATGAAGGTTATGTCTAAATGTAGATTTTCACCCATCCAGTTGGGTCCAAAACCTATCGTTTGTACTTCTAAGTTTATATGATTTATAAAATCTTGTAAAGTTAATGTGAAATTTGGAGCAAGATAAATAAGGGAAAATGGTTGATTTAAATCTACTTCTAAAATCCCTATTACACTTTGTGAATCATTATTCTGAAATCTTGAATCGTGTAGAACTATCAAAGCTCTAGCTCCAATCATATGTCTGGCTAAGGATCTGACTCCAATGGTAATTAATCCCATGTGGACATATCTTCCTTGTTGATTTTGTAATTGTCTTCCTGTTTGTGGAGATATTAGAGGGATTATCTCATAGGTGTTGTCAGGGAGATGAAAATCTTCTATTCTCCTATATCGATAGAGGTTTGTTCGTTCAGAACTTAACCAACCTATGTTGTATAACTGTCTAGGATTTAGAGAATCTATCTTTGAGTTAGATCCTATATCTGTATTTTGTTGTATATCTACTAAATCTTCTAATCTTCTAATGTTAGTAGTTCTTTGTCTATTTAAAAATCTATCTAAGATTCCTGGATGTTGTATAAGATTTTGACTTCTAGTCTGATGTTCCCTTAATCTTCTGGGGGTTCCAGGGAATCTTTGTGTGCTACTAAGTTCTGTTGTACTATTCATATTAATATTATCAGTTTGTGTTTGTGTAGACGTATTGGTTTGTGTTATCATTACAAACTATTATCATTGTTTGAAGAAGGTGATGTGTTGGTACTTGCAGCTTTTGAATCTTTTTTAGTTGTAACTTTGATAAATTTCTGTGAATTTTTAGAAGTTGTTTTTATATGTGTATGTGTTCCTAAAGATAGTTTTGATACTTGCTTTATAAGACCATCTATGTCTTTGGACAAGTTCGTCCCTTTAGTAGAATCAATCATATGATTCAATTTTCTAGAAACTTCTTCTAGAAGAGCTATTATAGTGTTATTTTGTCCTATAATGACTATGTGTACAGGGTCTACTTCTGAAGTAGGTTTTTTATATCCTATCGGAGGAGAGTTTGTAATTTTTTCAACAGCAGTTAGGGCTGATTTGTAGTCGGAGCCTAGAAATGGCTGTATGTTATCCATTAAAGAAAATTTTAAAACAAAAAAACAAGAAAGCAGTGTAGTGGCAGGAAAACAACAGTAAGTAGGCAAAGCGGAAAAGCAGTAATAGGAGATAAAAGGCAGGAATCTACGGAATACACTGTAGAGTAATACTTATAAAAGAATATAAATAATCATAAGGCTCAAAAACTCTTTTTTTTTTTGACATAGTAATCTTTTGATTGTTTCTAGTCAGATCTGAGAACAAAATTTACAAAAGCATATAAACAAAAAAATATATATGCAAAGAGTGTCGCAATATGCAAAGTATTCCTCAACCCTCAGAGGCAGATCAGATGAGACTTATGGCTCTGTTGGCTCTTCTAGCCATAACCTACCCGATCTACAAAGGGTATCCTAGCGAATACAAGCCACTTCAATTACACAAATATTCAGAAGGTATCCAATGATTTCTCGCTTTCATACCATGGAAGAAGGAAATATATAAGAAGGAGATATGTAAGATTATGAGAATATAAATCTGGCAGTGGCGGTTAAATATTCTCTCATAAGTTTTAATATCGTGGAAAAGAAAATAAAAACAAAAAGATAAAATATATGGTAATTGGGATTGAACAGTTGAAGTAAATATTAGTGAAAAGAGACGAAAGAGGGAGTTACGTAAAGGATAACTGCATCTGCAACACATGGAAATGCAAAAGCAATACTAACACTTGCACTTACAGAAAGAGAGAGGAGAGAGAAGAGAAGGGTCCCACCACAATGCAACATCGCTCGTGCATGTCACGGGCTCGTTGGTGAGCCGCCAACACTTCCACCACAAATTCATATTATTCCCTGTGCTTCACTCGGTCCTTGAGATTGGGAAGCATTGGTACCTAGCTAAGCTAAAGCTAAACCCTTCAGTTTTAGCTTAGCTTATTGTGCTTTTGCTTTCTCCACCATAAACAACCACCGCCGTTACCACCACCACCCACCACCATGTTTTCCACCACCACCACTTTTCTTTACTCTTGCTTCCTTCTCGTCTGCCTCCTGTCAGCTCTTTCCTGTGTTTCCATGTTCTCTGGTAATTATTTTCTTCTCTTTACAGTTGTCTAAGCAAATAAAAAACAAAGCTTGTTGTTTTTGTTATTGTTCTTGCGATAGAGTCTTTGCATGAGGTGCAAAGACATGAGTCACCCTTTTAAGGATTCAGATTCCGTTTCCATGATGTTAGCACAAGATCTCTTTTTTTCTTTCTTTCTCTCTCTCTTTCTCTCAGATTTCGATGCAACAGAGCCCAGAAAAAGCATACTCAGCGTGGTGACGGTTGAGATTCTCCCGTTTCTGGCGTCACCTTGAATCTCTCTCAGCCAGCTTACGCAAAAAAGGGGTCTTTTTTTTTTGATAAAATATTCATGTGGGTCCTTGTATTGTGATTCTCCCTTTGACCATCTCTCTTGGGTGTGCCTTTCTGGGCTTGTGTTGGGCCTGTGGATGAGTTGACACCTGATTCACATGGAGATGGCGTTTGTGTGAGGACCGAGTAGAGAGAGATCAGAAAATTTGTGTTTTGTTTGGTTGTTATATGTTGCGTGTAGCTAATGGGTCAATTCATGACTCTTGTTAGTTCACTGGAGATGTTTGTGTTGACAAGATGATTTATAGTAACTTATTATTCTGATTGGGACATCTGAGTTCAAGTTGTGTCTGGAATGGTTAGGGTGTTGGTAGGAGGGTTATGCTACTCTTGTATGGGTCAGATTTTGAAATTAAAATTAGTCCGTGTAAAAGAGAAAGAGGGTGATGCAAGTATCTTGTTTTTGGCAATTGGGATTGTTTCTTCTTCTTCACAACTAGTACTGAGAAATTGTGTATAACTGTCGCAATTTAATTTAGAAAAATGAGTAAAGGAAACGGGAAGCACAAGGTAGCTTTGTTTGTTCTTGTTGATGGATGTGATTGATTGCGTGAATGTTCTAAGTACCTATTTGAAATGATTAGGTATTGAGACAGGAGATTTAGAAAAAAGAGATGATTTGTTTCCACAGATTCTAAGAGACGAGGCAGTGGCGAGGCTTTATGAGCTTGGGAAGGTAACATATCTGAACTCAGCATTACTTTGATACTTTTTCATTTACATTTCTACTCATACATGTATGAGTTTCTGTTCTTGACCCCAATGATCCAGATCCATACAGGAAAATGCAGATAACTTCAATGTCTGTCAGTTTTAAAGTATAGCATTGAAAGACATTTGCAACATTGTGTTATCTAAATTGCTTATTTCATCATGTACACTTCACTGCAAACTGTTTATTCTTTGAATTTAATGTTGTTGTTGGATTACAGGTGAGTGATGGTAAAGGTTATTTGGAGAGGACATTCTTGAGTCCTGCATCCATGAGGGCAATTAATCTTATTCGTAGATGGATGGAGGATGCTGGTTTGAGAACGTTAGCCTTCTAACTTCTTCAACCCTGAATAGTTTTTCTGAAGACGTGACTGATGCTTTTGTTTTTTGCAGTTGGGTGGACCAAATGGGAAATGTACACGGTCGAGTCGATGGTGCAAATGCAAATGCTGGAGCTTTATTGATTGGTTCTCACATGGTGAGTCATTTGTTCCCTCAATTTGTTTAAATAAAACTGAACATTTCCTTGACAATAGTGATGATCCATTTTATGATGGATATTAGGACACTGTTGTTGATGCTGGGATGTTTGATGGATCCCTAGGAATCGTCTCTGCAATATCTGCCTTGAAGGCCATGCATGTCAATGGAAAGCTGGAAAAGCTAAAGCGCCCCGTTGAGGTTAGTCAAGTAACTGATACAAGTAACTGATACAAGTTGGCAATAAAAGAGTACAGGCTTTTGCTTGCTGCTCATTAATAATGTATTGGATCCTTTGGTAATAATGATGTGCACCTAGAAAAAAGATAGTTGAAAATGTACATCGAAATGTTGGAACTATGCTACTGTTTTATTGATGTCATCTTATCTTTCTAATGATTCAGGTGATTGCATTTAGTGATGAAGAGGGTGTCAGATTTCAAACTACTTTTTTGGGCAGTGGTGCTATAGCTGGTATTTTGCCTGCTACAACATTGGAGATATCTGATAAGAGGTTTCACCTTGCAACTTTCTAGTTACAAGTTACATTTATGATAAATTTTGCATCATCAGTATATTTATTCATATACCTCTTTCAGGGATGTAATGATAAAAGATTTTCTTAAGGAGAACTCAATAGACATCACAGAGGAAAGTCTTTTAAAGCTCAAGTATGACCCAAAATCTGTTTGGGGTTATGTTGAGGTGTGATAAACATTTTCATTGTCAATCTATTGAGCTATTTTTCTCAATAATTTCACCAATAAGCTCATAAAAATTTGCTCTGCTGTTGTTTACTACACATTGCAGGTTCACATTGAGCAGGGTCCTGTGCTAGAACAAGTTGGTTTCCCACTTGGTGTGGTTAAAGGCATAGCTGGGCAGACACGATTGAAGGTACGTTACAAATAAGATTTTCTGTCATGTGTTGTAATGCTCTTAATTACTTGGATCAGTTGTGATTGTTCCTTCTATGTGAACCCAACAAGATATAACTGATTATCTAAATCGTCTTTCAAAGAAACAAAACTTTCATCTGCACACTGATGCTGTTAGTTTACTTGTAGTTATTGCTATATTCATATGTTCTTGCCCATGCAATGCTGGTTTATAATTCGTACATAAACAACGATGCAGGTTACAGTTAGAGGATCACAAGGTCATGCTGGAACAGTCCCTATGTCGATGCGGCAGGATCCTATGGCGGCTGCTGCGGAACAAATTGTGGTCTTGGAAAGCCTCTGTAAACATCCTGAAGAATATCTTTCTTATGATGCTCATTGCAGTGATTCAACAGTGAAATCACTGTCAAGCTCACTTGTCTGTACTGTTGGAGAGATATCAACATGGCCAAGTGCCAGTAATGTCATTCCAGGCCAGGCAAGCCATGAAAATTTCTAAAATGCGCTGACCCTGGAATGTCAAAGTGGGCGTGCGTCATCATTTCATATTTTTCTGTTGTCGAGGCCCTTTATGACAGTGAATTTTTGGATTGTTGTAGGTTACATATACAGTGGACATACGAGCAATTGATGACCTTGGACGTGAGGCTGTTATCTATGATTTGTCAAAACAAATTTACCAAATATGCGACAAGCGTTCAGTTTCCTGCATCATTGAACACAAGGTTTTGTTTGGTTCTGTTTGGTTCGGTTTGGTTGTGTTTTTGTTTTTCTCAGTTTTCTGAATTGTACTAACAATGATTTTGTTGTGTTCTCTTCAGCATGATGCTGGTGCTGTGATTTGTGATTCTGATCTGAGTTCTCAGCTGAAGTCTGCAACTTATTCTGCACTAAAGAAGATGGAGGGTGACATTCAGGATGAAGTGCCAACATTAATGAGTGGAGCAGGCCATGATGCAATGGCAATATCTCACTTAACAAAGGTGACAAATTTTTGTTCCTTGTATTTTGGTTTTTTTTTTGAGATGCAATTTACTCTGCAGAATCTGACAATGAATGAGGATTTGAACAGGTGGGAATGCTGTTTGTGCGATGTCGTGGAGGAATCAGTCACTCTCCTCAAGAACATGTGCTAGATAATGATGTCTGGGCAGCTGGTTTAGCAACGTTGTCGTTTCTGGAAAATCTATCATAAGTGATATGATAACTGTGTAAAGCAATAAATAGATATTATAGCTTGTAATTATAGGTTAATTTATTGAGTTAATTCATGAGTTAACTCTTTTTTTCTTTAGTTGTTTGTGTCTTCTTATAGTTGTGTAATTGAATTTTTGGTTTTAGTTATCCTGTTATCAGGAAACGGCTCAAGTTGTTCTGCATGTTCTTTTCCACTGTCGGATAAAGCTTATGACTGATTTTACTTTTTTACTTTAATAGGTATATATATAATGTTAGTATAAATGTCATCTAATAATTTTAGAATGTTTATTGTATGGCTTGGGAAGTAGTTATCATGAAAATAAAAACAAAGTTGTTGATAATATCAAATGCATGGATTATTTGTTCCCACACAAATGCTTGGTTCTCAATCCCTGCTTTATGGAATCAAATTTGTGGCAAATGTATTATTTTGTTGTCTTCTGAGTGAAAAGAAAAAATGACATAATTTTCGATTCATTATAGTGAGTGGTTCTTTAATTGGAGGAGATTGAAAGAGACAACAAGGTAAACCATGTTTTGATTCCAAACATAGAAAACAAAATAGTAGTATTGGGAAGTAGAGTTTATCTGCAAGTGCAATTCTTGGCCATTAATTGTCTTGGTACAAAATAATTTCTGCGAATGTATTATGATATTGTTGTGTCCAATCAAGTGTGGATGACTGAACATAAAGGAATATGAATGAACGTTTGTGGTCAAAGTTCAAATGTGAGTGTTACAATAAAGAAAGGAACACGAATGTAATCATATTCGGATTCGCATTAAGTAGTTCGTATAAACTTTGGATATTCTCTCACGTTGTTTAATGTTTAAGTACAAAAGGACAGTATCCAATACACAGTTCATACCATAGTCTTGAGTTTAACTTCCGTATTTTGTTGTCATTATTATGAAAATAGTGATACGTGGTTAAAGTAAGATTGGGCCAACGTCACACAACTATTAACTTGGATTGGACTGTAGCTAATTCTGTAGGGCTATTGCTTCCTGAACCTCCAGAGTTACTAACTGTACACTGCCAATAAGATGAAAAGACTCAAAAGCCATTCACTGCACCGCACCACCATTGCTGCTGTCACCACGGTTTTCGTCGCAGTTGTCGTCACTGTCTGCGACTACAGAGGAAGAAAAAGAAAGAAAAAGAGAGAAAATATTGAAAAAAAAAAAATCATTTTGGAAATTTTTTCCAAAACATATTTTGTGTTTCAAAAAGTTGTTTTCGAAACAAATATTAGGTAGAGTTGTTCTGAAAAACTCATTTCGGATATGTATTTTGGAAAATATTTTATGTGTTTCAAAAAGTTTTCTTTTGTGTTTTTTGTAATTTAGAATTGTGCTGTTTAATTGATTATTAAATCTAAATGAATTGTGTACGTGATCATTGATAGTTCATTATTTGTAACAATGTATGTTTCGCGAACTGTTTTTTTTATTAGAAAAATGATTGTTTGATTAATCAAATATTTGTTTATGATTTGTAAAAGAGTTATGGATATGTATTTGATCAATTATTACAAGTAAATTATCAATTAAATCAAACCTGTTATACTTTAATTAATTAGTACAATAAATACTCAGTTAAAATATGCATCATATTTTTTTTTAATTTCATTGTTAATTATATTTCAATTTTTATTTGTATCGTATCATCATTATATTCAATACTGAGTTTTGATAAAATGTTGTTAGGGTAAGATAAATTTGTTTGAGATTTGAGTTATAAAATATGAAAAATCAATAAGATTTGTAAGACATTATATATCTAGAGAAGAAGTGAAAATTGAAATATATAAATTGAAAGTCTATTTCGAAAAGTTATACTTAAAATAAGTTCAAATAATCTTGAGAAGAAATAATTTTGATGAAAATTTGAATGAAAAGAATGACAAAATAGTTATGGAAGAAAATGAGTCTATAAACACATTTTAATGAAAGTGTCGAAAAATTCTGCACGGGAAGTGAAGGTTATTAGAAGTTTATTAAAGGTAAACCTATAAATAAGATATATCTTGAAATCTATGAATACTGTTGGTTGGGTTAATTTTGCCAATTTTTTTATTACTACGTTTAAAAAAGATCGAGTTACGATTAAATTGATTTTAAATATAATTTAGCCTGACTGGTATATATATATATATATATATATATATATATATATATATATATATATATATGAGTTTGGTTAGATTATTATAAATATAATGACATTATTCTTAAAATCAATTTAATCAGAACATAATTAATTATAAATAATTATGACATTAATTGGATCATTTTTAAATATAATGAGTTCTAAAGATGTTAAAGTTCTCATATTAACCGATTAGGTTGTTAATCTAATCAATTAGATTAATTTTGGATAATGACTATTAATTTTGTTGTCATATTAATTAATTAGGATATTAACTTAATCTAATTAGATTAAGTATGGAGAATCAACCTTGACATTACAATTAAATTAATTGATTACCTAATCAATTAATTATGTCAGAAAACTATCTTGCTTACAAATTAAACTTCTGCTTCAGTTTTAAACTAACGTTTTGTTGAGAAATCAAAGATCAGAGAGACAATACTAGAGAGTTTTTGGAGAAAATCTGCATTATTCTTCATTGTTTTTCAAGTTTCCATCAAGACTTAAAGAAGATTAAATTGGTTCTAAGGTTTCCTTGGCATAGGATTCTGATGTAAAGTTCTATATAGTTTTTAGGTATATTCGTTTTAGATCTTTCTGCTGTTGTCTTCTGTATTTCCTTCCCTATGGAAACTACAGGTATAGGTAATTGTATGTAGTATTACTCTGGTTGAAATTTTTGAAGTGTATTTCAAGTCCTTGTATATCTAGACTATATGTTTTATATAGGTGGATATTGTAATCCTAACTCTTGATGTTTTAGTAAAAAGTCTAGCTGAGATTACTAAAGACTAGATGTAAGTTCATTTGATTCGAACAGGTAACTAGACTTCTTACTCAAACAATATACCATTGTTTGAATTAGAAAAATGTCGTATTAATTATTTCTTATTGAATAATGTTTCTCAAACACAATTCCTCACTCAAATGATACCTTGTGTAACTTAACTTTTATTTTGCTGATCTAGTTTGTATTTACATGACATACATATATTTTGTGATGAAACTGGTTTAAATGTATCATATACTATTTCATTGTGATTAAATAAAATTAAATAACAAAGAGCAGTTAATTATAATGAGTTGGTTATGGTATGATTTGAAAACGGGTAGTTATCATTTGTGAAATATAATGAAAATATTAAATAAGTTTTGCCCAAGTAATATAAATAAAGATATTGGATGGAGAGAATTTATGACGGTTTTTTGTCACCTTGTTAAGGATGAAATAGTCATTAACATTCAATAAACATGAAGAAAATCACCATACTTAATATATTTTTATAAAATTGATAATTAATAAATACGTATGAAGTTATTATCTTGTATGAGAATTATTATCTATACTACTATTAATTTACTTAGTTTATTTTTGTTTTACAACGATGTCAAATGATATTCTCTAACACGACTTTTATTTTGCTTATTTAGTTTGTATTTCATGACATATATATTTTGTGTATGAAATTGGTTTAAAGGTATCCTATATTATTTTATTGTGCTTAAATAAGATTAAATAACTAAGAGTGAATATTTGTAATGAATTAGTTATGGTATGATTTGAAATCTAATAGTTATCATTTGGAAAATATAATGTGAATATTCAGTAGGTTTTGTCCAAATAATATAAATAAAAAAATTGGATGGTGAACTTCTGAATGTCTTATTTTTTGCCATATTGTTAAGAATGAAAAAGGCATTGACATTTAATAGAAATGGAGGAAATCACCATACCTAATATACTTTTATGAAATTAATAATTAATACATACGTATGAAATTGTGATCTTATACGAGATTTATTATTAGATAAAATTAACATACAATACTATTCTTAATAGTCTATATAAATATATTATTATACGAAATATATTAATTAAAATCTCATTGAACTTCTGAAACACAATTTACAATTAAATATTCATTTAATATAATTATTATGAAATATTTTAATTATTAATTCACTATTTTTTTGCAACTACAATGATAATATGTTCACATATAAAACGTTTTAAGACATTAGTTCTCTAAGAAGTTCTTTATACATTCTTATAAATATGTAATCCTTCTAAACTACCTATTATATGTTTATATTTAACATCTTTTATTTGTAATAAATAATAGTATGTTACACATTCAAGTGTATTTCTATATTATCTTATTAAAAACAACAGTCTATATACAAATAAAATATATATACAATTCTATCATACAGATACGATTATATATTAAATATAACATGTGTCCAAATATATTAATATGTTTATTTTGAAAATAATAAAATATAATATATAATATATGTATATTAAAAAATCATGATAAATTCTTAAAAACATAAATACATATTATTGACATTGTGTGATACTTTACCTATAAGTACTAATGAAGTATCCTGAAATACTATACACAAATACTTGTCAGACACAGATATTTCAGATCGAAGTATCGTAGATATATTAAATATTTTAGGGTTAAATATGTTTCTGGTCCTTAAAGTTTCAGTGAAAATTGAAATTAGTCCATTTTCAAAATTTTTGACCAATTTAGTCTTTCATCTTTAAAAATGCCTGAATTTAGTTCTTTAAACCAATTTTTGTTAAGTTTATCTGACGTTCAATATAGTATTTGAATTATTTACATCGTTTAACACATTTTCGTTTTAATGTTAATTCAAATATTATCGTAAAATGCATTTAAAATGTCAAATAAAGAACAAAATTTGGTAAGAAGGACTAAATCCATATATTTCTAAAGATGAAAAATTAAATTGGTATAAAATTTCAAAGAAAAACTAATTTCAAAATTGACTGAAACTTTAGAGATAAAAACATATTTAACACAATATTTTAATATAACTTCAATATAAAATTTTATAAAAAATATTCATTAATGAAAAACTGTTTAGGTGGGTATAACCTTTAATTTCTATGGAATCATTTGTCCCAAAACAATGATTGAATCCAATGAGAACCAATTTGGTTAAACATTTGGAAATTGGGAAAGAAATGACATTTTGAGAATCGGATAATGCAGAATCTGAAGTGATGAAACTGTCATAGAATTTCAAAGCAATCACGAGAAAACATAAGAAAAAGCGATTTCTATGTCCAAACATTGCATAGGGTTTGTCTCCCTTAACACGTGTAATGGTAGTTACGGCCATGGTTTTGGCTCTTAGCAAACGGTTTCATTCATTCTCATTCTGCTTTTCACTCAGTACTGAACCAAAACCGCGACTACAATCCATGGTTTTCTTTCATGCACAGTTCATGTTTTATTCTTTGGTCCCTCATCTTTTACCTATTTACACCATTTTTATTACTTTTTTTTTCCTGTCTGACCATTGCATTTTGAATGATATTGCTAATGTACTTTCAAAATTAATAAGACTCAATTTAATGGTATATCACAATTAATTTATTGGAAAAAAATTGAAAATAATATATTTTTTGGTATCCATAGTATTGGTACCATTTGTACCAATAAGTACAAAATGAAAATAATATAAGAGAATAAAAATAAAATAAATTGTAATACATCCAGTAACATTAATTATTTATTTTTTATAATCATGTAGGAAAGTGTTTTTATAATAAAAATAATAATAAAATTAAAGTACTAATAAAATAATAGATAAATTAAATATATATTTTTTATTTTATCACTTTTTTCTTAAAAATAATTTTATCCTTTTCACATGTGCATACAAAAAAAAATAGTATGCATTGAATGATCTTTATTCAAAACTAAATTATAATGTCTTTTATAGGATTTTGGTTTTAGTTTTTTTTTTTTTAATGTTTAATCAGTTTTTTGATAATTCATTATTCGATGTTATATTCAGTTTTATATATTTTGATGAATTTAATTAGACCAAATTAAAAAATGTCCGAATTTCATAATTTAATTGAAAGACTAAAATGAGATAAATTCAAATGAACATTATGGGTAGGAAAAAAACTTGTTTTAAAAAAATAAATAATACAATGAAAATTTTAAAGTAAGTTAATGAAAATAATAACATCAATGCACATAATGTTCAGAACATTAAATCTCATTAAATAAAGTAGAGGTATACCAATATTTGTTATAATAGCAAATATTACACCTTTAATAAGAAGATAAAATCATTATTTTAATAGTTATATCACGATATCTTATTTTATTTTCTTAATTTTGTTTTTTTGTAAAATCTGCATTCTAAGTTTATGATAGCACCCTTTACTATAGCAAATTGCAGAGTGAAACAGGCTATGGAGGGTGACATTCTAAGTTAAATTTTCATTATAAGTCGGAATTTTATATTATTGTTATATGAGGAATATTATCAGTATATTCTCAATAATCTATTAATTAATCCTATCATACTTAATTAACTATTATAAAGTAAAAAAAAAAAATCATAAATAGAACTATTTAATTGAGACTTATACAGTTTTCCTAATAAAGTTTAGTATATTAAAAAAATGCATTAAAAGGTGTTACAAAAATAATATTTGTATATATTTTACATTTTTTTTAATAACACTACACTTATTTAACTGCAAACAATAATATACATATTAATTATATAAATTAAATATACATAAATAGATATTTAATTTTAAGTTTCTATATATAAAAATTTATTGTTTTTTACATTAAATACTTTATAACACTTACCTTAATAGTTTTTTTAATGTTTTTTATACTATAAATTTTATTTTAATTATTAAATTCAATTAAATGTTACATAGATATATTTACTCTATTTCTGTTTAAGTATAAGTATAGGAGTTTTGGAAGTTTTCTTAAATTCAGTGTCAGAAGTACAGATAACATTAATTATATTTATTATTTACATTCATCTATTTCATTTAATTTATAGTTAATGTACATGCATACATACATTGATTGATTTATGATGAAAAACATTAGACAACACCTCATTTCTTACACATAATTTTGGTAATATCAAAAGTAGTCATGCTTAAAAAAGTAAAAAGAAAATAAAATGAAGAAACTTTTATTAAGTGATAAATATATGATTTGATGATTTTCCTTTCCTTTATGCATACATAACCATCCTCTGGTTTGAGAAGGAGGAAACAGCATCACCGTTCAATGCTTCTCTCTCTTTTGTTTCCCACCAATAAAAACCATATGGAAATGTGCACAATGTTTCTCGCGATAGTGTAGCTCCGCCATCTTCTGCAGCATTTATGATTTAGACACAAAGTTCCTAACTTTTCAGTTTTCTGAGTTTCTGGTAAGAATTTTATTGGTTCTGTGTATGATTGTCTAAATTTACTCTTTTGTGTGTTCTGATTGCGAAGATATGATCTTTTTGTAACATGTTTTGTGGGTGTTGACCTAACCACACTCTGGTTTGCATGTGTTCTCTTGAAATCTTTTCTTTTCGATGGTGGGTATCTGTTCATTGGATCTTGTCTTTGTTATTGTTCTATAAGGCTTTGTTTTTGAATCTATGTCTTATTTAGCATTTTCACAAATGAGAAATCTAATACTTGTGAGTACTCTGCCTCTCATTCTAACCTCTGAGCTGGTTTGACCTCACTGTTTACCCCATGTTCAATTTAAGACATTCGCACTTGTGATTTTGCTTTTGTTTTTGCGAGACAAGTCTAAGCAAGAATTTTGTTTTTTATTGTATCCATTGATTTAGATTCAGAAGTGAATCATCTTTTTTGGTGTGTGTTTTAAGATTGTTCCGCCAAATGAATCAGAGGGTTGTTTGATTCAAATTTAAAATTGTGTTGATTTCAAGATTGTACTTGTTTAGTGATCGGTAATTGTTATGACAATCTTGTACATGCATTGATACAATCTTGACATTTCCTTATGGATCTTGGCTAATCGAACAGACTAGGGAGGAATCTGGCTTGGTATGTGTGAGATATTCTTCATGCGTTTGGGATAAATAATGATTATTTTTTGACTTGGGTTGGATGATTGTAGATTGTAACAAGAGATTTTAAGTTTACAATTTGTTTTTTGGAAGCTGTGTAAATATTATCTTCATCACGGGAGTTGTATCTCAAATCAAGACTTTACTTAGATGGCCAACCATAAAGAAGTTCATGAATGAAGTGTCTGATAATTTTTTGAGATGAAATGAACTTGTTAACTTCCTGAAAGCTGGGTTTTACTACCGTTTTTCAGGAGTCGAACTTATTACTATCATTATTTTTGTGAAACTATGACCAACATACTACTGTCGTTATTTTGTGAAATTATGACCAAATTATACGTCACTGCTAGGAATGATTGATCTGAAGATCCTGTTTGGGTTGGTACTTGTGGTGGTTGCTTGAAATGGAACATTGAAGTAATGTGATTTACTTTCAAAGACTAAATTCAGTTTTTTTGTTATTGTTTTACCTCATTAGCAAATAATTGAATGTCCTCCTAAATCATTTCCACCTGCAAAAAGCTTCAATCCTACATCTTTTTAATATCCTTGAATCTGTACGTTCCTCTTTCATTCTAAATTATGTTAGAAAGTTCTGCTTGAGTGGTTTCCTTATATTTTCTTTGCATGTATAATAGATTTTGCAACAGAGATATGAGAGTAATTCCATTTGCCTTCATAAACACGGTATCTTTCAAGGATAGCATAGTGTAACTTTGCTGCTTTCATATTTATTTTAAATACTTGCTAATTTAAATTGCTTTTCCTTCCTGAGAAAATGCTTACTTGCTGATATTCACGCCTTATATTCACTTGTAGCCAATTGAATACATTTCTTTATGTTTTCTGGCTGCTCTGTATACATCCCTGACTTTGTTCATATTTAATATCAGACTAGGTTTTTATCTTGTAGATCTCAAGTTTAATAGTTATTTGAAAATTCCTTGTTGCTCTATAATATCATTTATAGTACCAACTTTTCCCCCTTGCTCTTGTCCCCTCCCTTTTATAAACAACCAAACAACTTACAAACTCTTATGATCTTGTAAGCTCTTTCATCTGTACTTAATTTTCTTTTAAATTTAACAAGGTAATTTTGGAATCACATATGCAGGCTTATCAATTTTGAAGAAGTTCTCTACTTTACCGAATTAGGTTCAGTGTAATTTATATTGCCATTGTTGTATCAGAAATTCTTCTGAACAATCCCGTAACGAAACATGACATTGTTGGCTAAGCTACGCTGTGTCACAATAGATGTTACCGGTACCCTGATGGCTTACAAAGGGGAGCTTGGTGACTATTATTGCATGGCAGCCAAAGCTGCAGGGCAGCCTTGCCCAGACTACAAACGTATGCACGAGGGCTTTAAGCTTGCATATAAGGACATGGCAAAGAACTATCCCTGTTTTGGGTATGCAGCCAAAATGCCAAACATCGTATGGTGGAAAACCTGTGTGCGAGATTCTTTTGTCAGGGTAAGACATCGGTAAAGTCATTACTTTGGTTGTATGATGTATTAAATGTCATAATATAATAGCTAAGTTTTTGGTATTTACATCGGTACACAAGGAAAGGTAGCGTATGTAGTTTGGTTCTAAATTTGTCTTCTGAAACAATTAATGCACTGAACTACGAAAGGTTTAAATCCAATCTTTATTGATGTGTTCAGCTTCATTTAAGCTACCAGAATTGAGCATTGAGTTACAAGCTCATAATATCTGCAATCCCACATGTGAAAATTCATGGAAAAAGTTTGTTTTCTGGCAGGCTGGATATGTTTATGATGAGGAGACATTTGAGAAAATCTTCAGACGCATATATGCATCCTTTGGTTCATCTGCCCCATATTCTGTCTTTCCAGACTCTCAACCATTTCTTAGATGGCTTCGTGAACAGGGTCTCAAAGTTGGTATTGTGAGCAATGCTGAGTATCGCTATCAAGATGTGATTCTTCCAGCTTTGGGATTAAACGAGGTTAGTTTCCTTTGTTTTGTCTAAAAGTTTGCTATGTCAGACTTGTAAATGACATCGAAAGATACGTTTAGAATTGTTTCGAAAACTACTTATATACTTAACCACAAGTGGCATAATTTCACATTCTTAAATTTCTGTGAGTGCCCTTGTTGGAAATAATAGTAGAGAATGGTTGAAATTGTTTAGAGCTATCAATGAAACTGATATTACTTAATGGGACAAGGTTTTTTTTTGGTTGTTGACATCATGATGGTCTTTTCAGATCTAAGACTTGCTAATCACTACAGGTCTTTTTGTTGTCTTGTACACCTACCCAAAGACAAGAATGTCTGATTGCTATGTATGATGATGTTTAATGATGCAGGGATCTGAGTGGGACTTTGGTGTGTTTTCTGGTCTTGAAGGCGTTGAGAAACCAAACCCAAAAATTTATGAGATTGCACTTGAGAGGTCTGGAAACATTGCACCTGAACAAACTTTGCATATTGGAGACAGCATACGGAAAGACTATGAGCCAGCTAAGAGCTTAGGGATGCATGCACTATTGGTGGACAGATTTAAGACTCCAGAAGCTGAGGAATGGAGGAAGTCTGGTGCAGTTGTTCTCCCTGATCTACTTGCAGTACAAAAATGGCTTTGTTCAGCTGAGTCAGATTGAGAGAGGCTCTAACTTTTCTGAACTAGTACTTCTGTTATCACCCCCTTCCCTAATGATAATACTATTTACTTTGTCTTGTGACATTCAACCAAATGCATGTGGCTGAATATTTCTCTAGAGCCATGCTTGAGAATCTAAAGGCTAAGAGTTAGATGTAGCTCAAACTCAAATGTAACTCTGCTATACCATATATTCATATGTTACATTCTCTTCCATAGGGTTCTGTGGTTTTCCCCGGTTACATGTATGGTAGAAGTTTGTAGGGAGAATGGTATATTTGGCCCTTAAAAGGACATATCAGATTTACTGTAGTATCTAAGAATATTAGTAAACTACCAAAACTCTGAAAATAGTTTCTGTATTTCATATTCTACATTCTTTCATGTATAAAAAAAGTGTTCTACACTATTCAAGAAAATGCAATCTAGTTTTAAGGGGTTAAATTATATTTTAATGGTAACACATAATGATTAAATTCATTGTGTCAAAGTTTTTCTGTTTATCTTTCTCAGTGACATGAATCTGTGAAGCAGGTATGCAATGGATTGTAGTAATCATGATGCCAAAGTTTTTCAGCTCTGATCGACTACACTCTTGACATTTTATATTTTTATTTTGGTTCATCGTGACAAATTTTGCTATTTTTTAGTACAAATAAACCCAAAACTAAAAGAAAATATCTCAGCAGACCCTTCAAATTTTATTTAACTCATTGGAAGCTTTTCCAGTTAATAGAAGGAAATCACTTCCCAGAACATGATTTCTGTGTTTAATATTTTTGCATCCCTCCTTCAAATTATATTTAAAACTTAATTTAAATTATATATTCAAAATTTAATTTAAATTATAATTTTAAAATGAATATTTTGAAAATTAAACTTTTGTACTCACTTAATATATAATTAATTTAAAATATATTTATAAAATAGTAAATAATGTACTATAATGTAATGAAATAAAAGTATTATTATTAATTTACAAGATTCTGTAAGAAAATAAAAACTATTATTTTTTCATATAAACCTTTTTTAGTTATGACAATTTGTTTACAGAAGTTGTTAATGGTTGTTTCTGCATTAAAGATTAAAGTGATGTAAAATTATTTAAAATTGATTTTTTAACTCAAAGTATATATTTGGTTTCCAAAATTAATTAAAGTGTAAGAAATTCATCTTGATAGTGAAGTCACTAATTATTATTTCTGTGTCAAATTAATTAAAGTGTAAGAAATTCATCTTGATAGTGAAGTCACTAATTATTATTTCTGTGTTGAATGATTGATTCCACGCTAATGCTAGAAATTGATTTTTGAGTGGTCAAATTTTAGTAATTATTAATTACCGTTGGGATTGAAAAATCGGCTGATATTCAATTATTGAGAAATTATATTCTGTTATAATTTTTTCCTTTAAAAAAATAGAAAAAAAGAAATTATTTAAGTAATTAATAAGATTAAAAATAACCAATAAAAAGTATATTTTTAATTGATTTCTTCATTTACAATGAATAAATTAAAAATAAACTAAATGTTTAGTTTCACTTTTAATATAAATTGGTGTTATTAATAATAAATAATATAAAATTTACCCTTGAATTTCGGGTGGTTCTTTTTTTATTAAAAATTTCAATTAGGTTATCAGATTTTTATTGGTTTCAACTGGGTTCTTATTTTTAGAATGTGCAATAATTATGTCATTCATACCAATTCATGGTATTTTTAATTTTTAATTTCTTTTAAAATTATCATGTGTCAAATTAGCATTATGTCACGTGGTAATTATAATATGATTTGACAGGAAAATGACCATTTGTTATCATTTGTACCATATCATTGACTTAATCTTAATTTAGCCATCGTATTTGTTATTGACTTAATCTCAATCTAATTTCAATTTTTATTAAAATAAACCAATTTCATCCTATTCAAATAACAAATTTAATTTTTATATAAATATTATATTGATATTTTTATTAAATTTAATAACATCGTTGATTCAAACAATGCCTTAAATAAGAGCAACTTTCTTTTTTTGGAATATGCATACTCACTTTTAGTTTTATTAGTATCACTCACTAAGACATTACATTAATAAATAAGACGCTAGTATTTTAACATTACTCTTTTTTTCTTTGTTATCATTCAATACTACTTCTCACTACTATTCACTTTCCCTTCTCCGTACAAATATAAAAGTTAATTTTTATTAAAATTATTTTATCTTTACAAAAATTGTGTTAAACAAACATTTTTTTTAATAAATAAAGGGTTGATGAAGATTTCAAGGTTGTAAAGAACAAGGAGTATCAACAAAAATGGAAGAGAAAATAAGGAATGACATATATAAAACACAATTATAACAAAAAGTAAAAATTAAATTAAAAGTTCTTGCTTTAGAATATTTTCGTTTTAAAGAGATTCGAGACAAAAGTAAAAAACGAATTAATTAGCCATAAAAATACTATAAATAATAATCATATTATCTCGTTGACATAAAAGTAAATGAGATAATAAACATTACAAAAATTAAACGGTCAATAAAACATAAATTCATAATAAAAACTCAATTAAAATACTTAAATTTACAAAAAAAGGTTTGAAACTTAATTAAACTTAAACATCATGCATTCTTTATAAAGAACCTTGAACACCTTAACTTGAAAAAAGTATGATATTTTAATGCAGTAAACAACCGGTACATTTTAGGATAGTTTTTCTGTATCCCTTATAGCTTTCTAATCCTATTTAAGATAAATAACAATAATCAGAAAATGTCCTTTATCTACCTCTGTTTTTGTTTTTTGTTTTTTGTTTACCACCGCTTGTTTTCTTTGCATTGCACCTCTTTGTGGCTCAGAGTAGAACTTCCAGCTCTCTGACGCGCTTGCCGCATGACTCAAAGGAGAGCTTCCACACTATACCATATTCAATAGATCATGTAGTATATAAAATGTGTATACTTATTTTCTCCACCACACTCTTACTGTTTTAGTTAGACAAACATTTATAACTATAATTTCCTTAGATTAAAACCATCTAAACAAGATTTTCCTTGGCAAAATCTCATAGTTTTCATAAAGCAAACACCACGTATATTCAATGTGAACAAATAGACAACACAATTTATCCAATAATGCACATGGAAATGGAAGGGATATGGGTTTATCTTTTGATGGTGTTGACTTGTGCAATGGACAGTGATTGATAATTCAGTGATAAGAAAAGAATGAATAGAATTTTCATATCAGTTAATGTATATGTCACTTATATGAGTCTATGTTAATGCTCTCTGAATTTAGAGATAAACAACAGTTAGTTCTAGATTAGGATGAAATTTGTGATAAATCATGGAATCTTCATGTTAGTCGGCACAGTGTGACGACAACTTCATTGTTTTTTCCAAAGACATCGTGCCTTCATTTCTAATTTGATAACAACGTGCCGAGAATTCCAACATGCTGACGCTTTTACTCTCAGTAAGAACAAAACTATGAAACCTATAAGGAAAGTCTTACATGCTCTATTTCAATTATTGGGAAGCAATTTAAACACTTGTTGGATATGTCTGTGTTTTATCTGCTGAAAAAGTCTCACACAAGGGTAAAAAAATGTCTACACTTTCAAGCTGTTTCTGAAGAAAGTTCAGTTTTTTTATTTTTCTGATAGATCACCATCATGTGATGTGGCCCTTCTGCTATTGAATGTACACCAAAAGACAAATGATGGAGAGTGAAATTTCCACATAAACCGACAAGAATTTAAGACATTTGGAAGGACTCAATCCCATGCTTCTAAATATCTTCTTAAACTTGTTTTCTTCCTTAGTCTCCCACCCAAATCAATAGCTTCAGAAAAAAAGAAAAAGAACAATATTTTGAATGGCTACTAGCTCAAGAGACAACGATGAGGCAGAACCTCAAAGAGGGTATTGGAGATGGAGCAAACAAGATTTCTTGCCAGAAGAGTCCTTCCAAAGCTGGAACAACTACGTTTCTGCGCTCTCACAAACATGGCTAAGGTTCAAAGATCGTCTTTTCAGCAGATCGGATGATGCCACTGAGACAGAAGAGCTCAAGAAACAAAGTGAGCATGACATGAAACGTTGCCTCAACTGGTGGGATCTCATATGGTTCGGTTTTGGTGCAGTGATTGGAGCAGGAATCTTTGTGCTCACTGGTCAAGAGGCTCATGACCATGCTGGAGCAGCAATTGTTTTATCCTATGTTGCCTCAGGCTTCTCAGCAATGCTTTCTGTTTTCTGCTACACTGAGTTTGCTGTAGAAGTTCCATCAGCAGGAGGGTCATTTGCTTATCTGAGAGTTGAATTAGGAGACTTTGTTGCTTTCATTACAGCTGGGAACATTCTTCTTGAAAGTGTTATCGGAAGTGCAGCAGTGGCCAGATCATGGACTTCTTACTTCACAAACCTTTTGAACCGTCCAAAGAATTCATTGCGCATCAAAACAAATCTCAAAGAAGGGTACAACTTGTTGGACCCTATAGCTTCTGGGGTTCTGGTGATTGCCTCAGTGATCACAATAATCAGCACAAGAAAAACTTCATTCCTCAATTGGATAGCTTCTGCCATCAACACTGCTGTTATTATATTTGTGATTATTGCAGGGTTTCTTCATGCAGACACATCAAATCTGTCACCCTTTTTACCTTACGGTGCTAAGGGGGTGTTTCAGGCTGCAGCAATCATTTATTTTGCATATGGAGGGTTTGACAGTATTGCAACCATGGCTGAAGAAACCAAGAAACCATCAAGGGACATTCCAATAGGTTTGGTGGGGTCAATGTCCATGATCACAGTGATTTATTGCTTGATGGCACTCTCACTGAGCATGATGCAGAAGTACACAGAGATAGACACTGGTGCAGCTTTCTCAATTGCATTTCAGAGTGTGGGAATGAAGTGGGCAAAGTATGTGGTTGCTTTTGGTGCATTGAAGGGTATGACCACAGTGCTTCTGGTGGCAAGATTGTCACAGGCACGTTATATTACTCATATTGCACGGTGCCACATGATCCCACCATGGTTTGCTCTTGTGCATCCTAAGACAGGAACCCCCATAAATGCTACACTCTTGATCACTGTTGCAAGTGCCATCATAGCTTTTTTCACAGGCTTGGATGTGTTGTCAAGCTTGATATCTGTGAGCACACTCTTTGTGTTCATGATGATATCTGCAGCACTTTTGGTGAGGAGGTACTATGTGAGAGGGGTGACACCAAGAGAGAACCTGGTAAAGCTGGTAATGTTCTTGGTGGTCATTATTGGTTCCTCAATAGGAATTTCAGCGTTCTGGGGACTGAACCCTAATGGTTGGTTAGGATACACTGTGGCTGTTCCTGTTTGGTTCTTGGGAACATTAGGTATGTCACTGTTTTTGAATCAGCAAAGGGTGCCAAGAGTTTGGGGTGTTCCATTTGTGCCATGGTTGCCATCTTTGTCAATTGCAACAAATGTGTTCTTGATGGGGTCTTTGGAGTATGATGCTTTCATAAGATTTGGAGTGTGCACTGTGGTGATGCTGATCTACTATTTTCTGTTTGGTCTGCATGCAACTTATGATATGGCTCACCAACAACAGAAGCTGCCATCAAAAGTTGAGCACACAGAAACCATCAAGAATGAAGGGCCTTAGATAAAGTGTATCCTCATCTGTTTGTATTCTGAATCAGATTTGGTACTGGATTCAGACTATTGGAAACATAATAATTTGTAAAGTTGTTTCATAAAACTTAAGAAAAATGTTTATTTTGTATGTGGCAAGACAATCTTGTAATAAAACTTCAAAGTCCCAATTATCAACAAAACAAAATTTTAAAATAAAAAATCAAAGCTGTTTAATTTAAAAAAAAAAAAGTCTTGTTTATTTATTTGTAAAAAATTAATGTAATATATCCAAAAGCATTTATATAAATTGTTTATAACACAAATACAAAAATTAATTCTTGAAGTAGGAACTATATGTTTAATTTTTTTTTGTTAAAATAGTTATATATTCAATTGATTCTAAGATATCTATGCCTAAAAAAGATGTGAACAATAAATAAATAAGTGACACACCAACACATGACCTAATAAAAACAAAATTCATCTCTCTTTACATAATTATTTTTAATATTCAATTATTAGTTTATATTATTTTTTTAAGACTACACAAGCAAACATAACAGTATTACATGTAATAATTATGTACGAATTAATCACCACCTTAAATCGAGAGATTATTTTATCACATTCGGAAAATGAAATATTAACATAAAATGTAATTATATTTAAAATAGTTTTTTTTTTCCTTTTTGTATTAAATTTTAATTAAACAATCAACTAAAATTGTACTTGAATTTAACTGGTTCACAAAAATTAACAACATAAACCTAACTCAATTTAATTATATTCATTATTCAACTCAATATAATGAGTTTCTCTAATAATTTTATTATATAATTAAATAGTTCTCATTTTTAAAATACAAGATCTTATACATAATATATACTTTTTTACTATGGCAAAGCAAAATAGTTTAATGATTTTCTTTTAATTATAGTTAGGTCTTACAATGGTTTGTTCTTGTTCCCGCATCGTATTCTTGAAAATGCAAAACCTGAAGAAGATAATCGCGCTCCATCTCCGACAAGACGACATTAACATTCTCAAAACTCTGAACTCAACTCACTGACACTACCCATTACATCAAAACCTCACCATTTTGGAATGATCCATGCTATGCCCAAGTGCTCCACAACAAACCTTCTCAAACATCTTCCAACAACACTCCATCGCTATTTCTCCCTAACCCTAGCATTCCCCTTTCACTCTTTCTCTACCCATGGCCCTCAGCCTCACCCTTCGGCTGAAATCTTCAAATCAGGTACCAAAATGGGTTCTTACAAATTGGGTGATTTGTCTTTCTATTCCCTCATTCAGAACCACGCCTCTACCCTCGATTTTGGGTCCCTGGAAGTGGTCCTTGATCAAATGAAGCGCGAAAGAAGGGCTTTTCTAGAGAATAATTTCATTGTTATGTTCAAAGCTTATGGGAAGGCTCATTTGCCTGAGAAAGCTGTGGACTTGTTCCTCAGAATGAGGGGTGAGTTTCAGTGTAAACAAACAGTGAAATCATTCAATTCGGTTCTCAATGTGGTTATTCAAGAGGGTCTTTTCAATCGTGCCTTGGAGTTTTACTCACATGTTGTTGCTTCCAAGAATTTCAACATACACCCAAATGCACTCACTTTTAACTTGGTCATTAAGGCCATGTGTAGGCTTGGTTTGGTTGATCAAGCAGTTGAGGTTTTTAGAGAGATTCCGCTAAGGAATTGTGCTCCCGATTTATACACGTATTCTACCTTGATGCATGGGTTGTGTCAGGAGGGTAGAATCGACGAGGCGATTTCGTTGTTGGATGAAATGCAAGTTGAGGGCACCTTCCCTAACCCCGTTGCGTTTAATGTGTTGATCAGTGCATTGTGCAAGAACGGTGACTTGGCACGTGCGGCTAAGCTTGTTGATAATATGTTTCTCAAGGGTTGTGTCCCGAATGAAGTGACCTATAATGCACTTGTTCATGGCTTGTGCCTCAAGGGAAAGTTGGAGAAAGCGGTGAGTATGTTGAATAAGATGGTGATGAGTAAATGTGTGCCTAATGATGTTACTTTTGGAACACTTATTAATGGGTTTGTTAAACAAGGTAGAGCCTCTGATGGGGCTCGAGTTTTGGTCTCCTTGGAAGAGAGAGGCCATCGTGGGAACGAATTTGTGTACTCGTCCCTTATCAGTGGCCTGTGCAAGGAGGGAAAATTCAATCATGCAATGCAGTTGTGGAAGGAAATGGTTGGAAAGGGATGTGAACCAAATACTATAGTTTATAGTGCCCTTATTGATGGGCTTTGCCGAGAAGGGAAATTAGATGAAGCAAGGGAGATCTTATCTGAAATGAAAAGTAAAGGTTACTTGCCCAATTCCTTCACTTACAGTTCCCTCATGAGGGGTTATTTTAAAGCAGGCATTAGCCATAAAGCTATTCTTGTTTGGAAAGAGATGGCAACCAATAATTGTAATCATAATGAGGTTTGTTACAGTATACTCATTAATGGCTTGTGCAAGGATGGGAAGGTTAAGGAGGCTTTAATGGTGTGGAAGCAAATGCTGAGTAGAGGAATTAAATTAGATGTTGTGGCTTACAGCTCAATGATTCATTGCTTCTGTAATGCTAACTTAATGGAACAGGGCTTGAAACTTTTCAATCAGATGCTTTGTCAGGGGCCGGAGGTACAGCCGGATGTGATAACGTATAACATAATTTTAAATGCTTTTTGCATGCATAATAACATCTCTCGAGCCATTGATATTCTAAATATTATGCTAGATCAAGGTTGTGATCCTGATTTTATTACGTGCGACGTTTTCTTGAAAACTTTAAGAGAAAATGTGAATCCACCTCAAGATGGTAGGGATTTTCTAGATGAGCTTGTAGTAAGGCTAGTTAAGCGACAGAGAACAATAGGTGCTTCCAAAATCATCGAAGTGATGCTGCATAAATTTTTGCTGCCAAAAGCTTCTACATGGGCAATGGTTGTTCAACAGCTCTGCAAACCTAAAAATGTTCGAAAAGTCATCAGTGAATGTTGGAGCAAGCTAAGTTGCTGAAATCTGGTAAGATATGTTATTCAATTACAATTCTTCTTGGATGTTAGGAACTTTGGATACAGGGAGCTTGATTGAGGTCCTCAAGCCAAACGCCTTGAACTTTCATAAAGCCAGATGGTGTTATACACTTCAATACCGACCTTTTCTGCTATCCTATATTCATTTTGCCTGTTTGGAGATGTGCAGAATGCATAGTTCGTATTTTGTTTTGTCTTAGGTGCAAAGAAACAGAACGAAAGACTCATGTTTTGATAATGGTTGTCTACAGGACCCAGAATTGTCTTTCTATGCAAGCTACTTGTTTTCCTTGCTCTTTTCCTTTTTAAATTTGTCTAAGATGCTTGATCTATAAAAATACGATAGTTCCATAATTAACTATCACAGTCGTAGATGATGATTGAGTGAGAAAAATTGTGGGGTTATAAGGAATGAAACGAATAGTCAAAGTATCAACAATTGTTGTTTATCCGGTCATTTCATGTGTATGTTAAGTTTCTTAAACTTTCTCTATTCTTGTTGTATAATGCGTAATAAGCAACTTTGTTTTGGTAATTTATTCTTGATTTCTAAAAGGTTTGTTAGCTGATTATAGCTTTCGGTTTTTTCCACAGTACAATGTACTCTGTCAAAAATATGCTCTGGTAATTGGTATGATGATTTTATAATGGTATGCAAAGCTTTAGAGAGAATTATGCATGTTATTGAAGCATTGTTTCTGAGCCATTCAGTAAATACAGTAATTTGTTCAAAGTGCTACCGTTTTCGGGCTGTGATATATTTGGTATCAAATGTTTGCAATTTGTTTATGAAGCGGAGAAAGCATTTCTTAGTGATATTAACCGTGTGTGAGCTGAAATGTTGAATATTGATATAGTAAACATTTTTATTAAAAAACCTTATATCTATTTTCAGCTATTTCTGTAGAATTGTTTTGTTTATTGGCCACCTTGCACCTTGCATTGGATAACCTTCAGAGAAAATACACTGTGCAAGTAGGAATGAATTGAAACATGATTCTGCTATATTTATTCAATTCTTCTATTCTTGTTGAGTAATATGACCTGCATTTTTTTATTCAACTATTCAAGGGTTACTAGCATGAATAATATCATGTAAATTGTGGAACAGGTTTGCGTGAGGGAAATCTAATTCTGCTCAAAACAAATATGCAATGTCTATGGCCCTTCATTCTTGATGGTTTCTCTGTGATCAACTTTCGATTGCAGCTTTTCTTGTTGGTGAGCCATATCATAAGTTGCATGGAGTCCAAAGAGAAAATAGTAGATTAGCATTGCCACTGTGCACGCTCCAAATCTTATGAAGGCTTCATACTCCAAAGACCCCATAAGGAAGACATTTGTTGCAATTGACAAAGATGGAAACCACGGGACAAGTGGAACCCCCCAAACTCTTGGCGCCCTCTGCTGAGTCAAAAACAACGACATCCCTAGAGTTGCCAAGAACCAAAAAGGAACAGTCACAATGTATCCAAACCAACCGTTAGACCTCAGCCCCCAGTAGGCTGAAATTCCCATCGAAGAAGCAATGATAAGTCCCAAGAAGATGACTAGCTTTAACAGGTTCTCCTTTGGTGTGACCCCTCTGACGTAGTACCTCCTCACCACAAGGGCAATAGATATCATCATGAAGACGAAGAGTGTGCTCACAGATATCAAGCTTGACAGCACCTTCAAGCCTGTGAAAAAAGCTATGATGGCACTTGCAATGGTGATCAACAATGTAGCATTTATTGGGGTTCCGGTCTTATGGTGCACAAGAGCAAACCATGGTGGGATCATGTGGCATCGTGCAATGTGAGTAATATAACGTGCCTGCGCCAATCTCCCCACCAGAAGCACTGTAGTCATTCCCTTTAGGGCTCCAAAAGCCACCACATACTTTGCCCACTTCATCCCCACATGCTGAAATGCAACTGAGAATGCAGCACCAGTGTCTATTTCTGTGTATTTCTGCATCATACTCAGCGAGAGTGCCATCAAGCAATAAATCACTGTGATCATGGACATTGACCCAACCAAACCTATAGGAATGTCCCTTGATGGCTTCTTGGTTTCTTCAGCCATGGTTGCAATATGGTCAAATCCTCCGTATGCAAAATAAATAATTGCTGCAGCTTGAAACACACCCTTAGCCCCATAAGGTAAAAAGGGTGACAAGTTTGATGTGTCTGCATGAAGAAACCCTGCTACAATCACAAATATAATAACAGCAGTGTTAATGGCAGAAGCTATCCAATTGAGAAATGAAGTTTTTCTTGTGCTGATTATTGTGATCACTGAAGCAATCACCAGAACCCCAGAAGCTATAGGGTCCAACAAGTTGTAACCCTCTTTGAGATTTGTTTTGATGCGCAATGAATTCTTTGGACGGTTCAAAAGGTTTGTGAAGTAAGAAGTCCATGATCTGGCCACTGCTGCACTTCCAATAACACTTTCAAGAAGAATGTTGCCAGCTGTTATGAAAGCAACAAAGTCTCCTAATTCAACTCTCAGATAAGCAAATGACCCTCCTGCTGATGGAACTTCTACAGCAAACTCAGTGTAGCAGAAAACAGAAAGCATTGCTGAGAAACCTGAGGCAACATAAGATAAAACAATTGCTGCTCCAGCATGGTCATGAGCCTCTTGACCAGTGAGCACAAAGATTCCTGCTCCAATCACTGCACCAAAACCGAACCATATGAGATCCCACCAGTTGAGGCAACGTTTCATGTCATGCTCACTTTGTTTCTTGAGCTCTTCTGTCTCAGTGGCATCATCCGATCTGCTGAAGAGACGATCCTTGAACCTTAGCCATGTTTGTGAGAGCGCAGAAACGTAGTTGTTCCAGCTTTGGAAGGACTCCTCTGGCAAGAAATCTTGTTTGCTCCATCTCCAATACCCTCTTTGAGGTTCTGCCTCATCATTGACTCTTGAGCTAGTAGCCATTCAAAATATTGCTTTTTTTTTTCTGAAGCTATTGAGTAGATTTGAGTGGAGGACTGAGGAGGAAAACAAGCATAAGCAGATATTTAGAAGTCCTTAATAGAGTCGTTCCAACTGTCTTAAATTCTTGTCAGTTTGTGTGGAAATTTCACTCCTCATCCTTGTCTCTTGAAGCCATTTAAAATATTGCTTCTTGCATGAGCTCCTCGAGACTAGAAGACTTGAGAGGAAAACAAGCATAAGTAGATATCTTTGTAGTACAGACGTGTACAAGAGCATCATTACATGATATAAAAGAGGATGTTATATATTTATAAAATTAAAAAAATTGATTTTTGTTATAACTATTATTTTAAAGTAGCAGGTGAATTTTGAACTGACTTTTAATATATAAATCTTATCAAAATCAAACTCTATTATCCAGTATATATAAATAAGTGGATCTTGGAATGAGTATTTGACAGTGGAACAATACAAAAATTCTCTTTTATGCGGTATATCTGATATATATAGTAATTGAACCATGGAATGAGTATTTGGTATTAGATCAGCACATAAATTTTGGATGGATAAACTTCTTTTCATCAATGATAAAGAAATTCATAAACCGAGGTAGTTTATGTATTTAACTTTATAAAACGATTGTATTCAAGATTTTTAAAATTTCAGATGCATTTTAACTTGTAACAAAAATCAGTTTACTCTATTCTTTTCTCTTATCAAGTATTTTCTTAAAAACTTGTCCACACATGGTTGCAATAATTGTGAAAGCAGCATGCTGAAGCTAAGTTGGCATTATCATGACTTTATCAGATCAGCGGTCAAGACACGCATACCTTCGGAAAAACAACGGAAGTTTTCACATATGTCTCCTAAGGTTAAGATTCCATGAATTGTCATAATTTTCGTCCAAATTAAGGACTAACCATTGTTTATTTTCAGATTAACAGTGCATGGACGTAGACAAATTGGTGTGCCAGATGCACAGAGGTCAATGAGAGTACTGTAGATGCTGTCAGTGTAAGTGATCACCATTTGGGCCATATAATTTGAAAATTCTTATCATTCATTGTTCAATTATTGTAAGATTGATAGTCAACACCATCATAGCATAGACGACTAAATCCTTTCATGGTTAGATAGTTGAACACATTTACCTTTCAGGATTAACTTGCAAAACATTACTGTTTTGGTCAGACAAAATTAAGAGTTTTAAACAACTGAAGTGATTAAGTGGTGCTACTCTGTACTATCTTCAAAACAAGTAAGTGCTAGTACTTGCAAGTAGTAACATTGGAACGCCTCCAAACAACATCTCACATTCACTGTCAGGGAAAAACTAAAATGAAAAATCAAACAAAATTTAACATTTTCAATACTATTTTATTGGATGGTTAAACGATAGAATCCACTCATTCATCAACGAATAACACTGCTGCCAATTCATTCGGTGGATATTTTTGGAGACAATTTTAGCTCTGTTCTTGATAGAATACACGGGTGGATTCATGAAACTAATGAGTAACCAATCACATTTCAACCAGTTTGTGCGTGCAACTATATCTTTGGCACCACTTACCATTATTGAAATAGAAAAATAAAACCTCTTTATTCATTGCACAAGCCTTATCACAGGCCCCAGCTTGCATTCATTTGTATATCCAGTTACAACTACGCAAAGCAAACTTCATTGGAGTAGGTACTATGGTTGATCATTTTTATGTCATTTTAGCTCTTTAATTTCTCATAAAGCACCGATATAGATTCCACATACACAGTTCAAGCAGCTGCTTCAGCTGAAGAAGAAACCTTCCGAAGAACATAAACAGGATCCCCCACTTCAATGATTTTACCACTCCTTTCAGCTGAAAATTCCGTCCAGTTCCAGGTCATATACTGACCAAAGTAAACCTGCAGAAGCAGTTCACACGTCATTTCACATCATTAAACAAAAGTAACTTTATTGAAAGCTTGATGACTCAACGTCTTATACCTTTTTTTTATTTTTATCATTTGGTCTTATGATTTCTCCAGACCTAGTTTTCATGAGAATTTCATTTGTTTCAGGCTCTGCTATTCCGGTCCCTTGATTGATTGTAGGCATCTGCTCATACAACAATCAATCAAGCCAGCTGGATAAACAAGAAAACTAGGAAATTACAGGAAAAATTAGAGTGGCAAGTGCATTTTAGAATCTAGCTCCTCTAAAGTGAACAAGGCACTTCAATTCAAATCAACATTATATGCCCCCCAATATAAATGTTTGCTCACTTTAGAAGAGTCAAATCCATGTGATAGATATCTATGTCAGAAAAGCATTACAGAGAAGTGAGTAGATGAGTCATAGATGGATGATGGGTTTATATATATA
>Ga0214544_1003829_pt1 | contig 30707 bp, 25 predicted proteins | sample CNSS3metaG_FD_160074 | JGI IMG/M metagenome (GOLD analysis project Ga0214544, IMG submission 160074) | Root nodule microbial communities from cowpea collected in UCLA plant growth center, Los Angeles, California, USA - CNSS3 | ecosystem: Host-associated > Plants > Roots > Nodule | place: USA...
TATAATAAATAAAATACTAATTTTCAAGGATGGATCTTAGTATCAGTGTTAGTATTGGTGTAGGGGGCAATGGACCCCTAAATTTTAACAAAAATTTAAAATTAGTAGTGTATATATATATATATAATATTACTGAAAATTAAATTAGGTAGATTTTTTCTTTATAAAATATAACATTTAATGTTAATGAATAATAAAACATAAAATTAAATATAATAAAAAGTAAAAAAATTTATTGAGATATCTTTTATGTTTTTTTTCCTTTTTTTTGTTCTCATATTCTCACCTTCACATGTTTTCTTTTGTTTATGAAGAAAAGATAGGAAGTTAGATACAAACTTATACTTCCTCTTGTTTATGAAATTCATGCTTCTTTTTGTTTATGAAAAAAAAAAGGAACAGGAAGCTAGACACAAACTCATACTTTCTATTCTTATTTATCAAATAAATATTCTTCCAATATTGAAAATAAGAAGTAACTATGCTTCCTTTTGTTTAGGAAGAAAAATAGGAAGTTAGACCCAAACTCATGTTTTCTATTATTATTTCTCATATATATTTTTTCATTATTGAAAATATAAAGTAATTCTCTTTTGTTTCACTTCATCATAAAATATTAGTTTAATAAATAGTATTTTATCTCAATTTTTTTTGTATATTTATTATTTTATAAATACAAAACATTATATATATATATATATATATATCAAATTTTTTCGTAGAAGTTTTTTTAATTGTCAGTTAATTATCATATATTTTTCTTTAAAATAATTAAATTTCTCAATTTTGTATTACATCTTGATAAATTATTTTTATTCTTAAACTTTCTTTTAAATAATTATTTTTATTCTTAAATTTTCTTTTAAATAGTATATAGATAAATAATAAAAATATGGATTCATTTATTGAGACATTTATCACAACTAAAACACGAAATAAAAGAGATATATTATTATTTTGGCCTCTCCAAAATTTATAGTCAAGGTCTGCCACTGCTAATTTTAGATGTTATTTTACTTTAAAAAATATTTTGATTTTAAAATTTTTATTTGACTTATTTCTTTAAAATTTAGACTTATTTGATTTCTTTATTAATAATAGTATGATATGTTGGATATAATTTTGTAACATTCATATGATAGTAATACTACTCAATGAAACTTTACATAGTTGATAAGCTATAAATAATTATAGAGACACATAACAATTCTATTATCCAAAATAATTATATTAGCATATATCAGGTTTTACACCAACCTATAATTTTTATGAACTAAAAGTTGACCTAATAACTACAATCACTTTGAAAAGATAGAAACTAAACCTAACCCTGACAATCCTATACATACACCCACGGGCAGACCATAGCATTAATAGGGGGAGCCAGCTCCCCCAAAGATTTTTTTATTATTTTATTTTCTATATATTTTAAAAAATAAATATTATATATATTAATACTTTATTTATATTAATTTAGTTTGAAAAAGCTTTTTCAAAATTTAAAAACCAGGTTTTTCATTTCTATTATAATTTCTTATACTTCTTTATTTTGTTTATCTCTCTTTCGTGCCCACATCTCTTTCTCTCCTCCTATTTTCATATCAATTTTCACCGTCAATTCTTTATTATTTTTAAAATCAAATTGCACCACGACAAAATTGAGGAGTTAACGAACATTTTGGACCGAATAATTTCTTCTTTTGAGTAAGTTCATTTTTTACCTTTTTTTTTTCTGAAGCAATGTTTTCTTCTTGTATATGGTTTTTGTACGCTCTAAGCATATCTCTATCTGTTAGAGATCATAAAATCATGCTCTAATTATTGATCAAACTCTTCTTTGTGTAGATAGAGCTATTTTAGGCTTTAAAGTTGTGTAAGGGAAGATAAAGATTAGGAATATACTCTAAGGTAAGGAAAGCTAATTATTTAGAAGTTATTAGTTTTCTTAAAATATTGAGTCTTGGTTTTAAGATTTAATTTGGAGTATTCATAATTTTATCCTTTTCTAAATAGGTGAGAGGTGACAAATTTATATTAGAAAAATTATGGTAAAGAGTAAAAGAATTGATTCTTTTTTCAAGAGGAAGACTTGTGATGAAGATGAAAAAAAATGCATCTATGTTATCTAAACTTGAGAAACTTCATGAAAATCCAAAAATTGAAGAAAATGAAAAACAACTCTCTAAGGTTCCTAAAGTTACATATATTGAATTTGAAAATGCTTTAGAATGTGATATGGGGAAGCATCTTCAAATTTGGCAATACTTACAAATAAAATTGATGAGGTACGAAGGGCTTATCTAAGAATGGGGTCCATATCAATTGCATATAGAAAATTATCTGTTGTCTGCTAAAGATGATCATCTAAGAAGATTTAAGTACACATGGTTTAGCTTATTTCCTTCATAATTAGAGTATTTGCCATTAAAAGATGTTGCATATTGCTTATCGTGCTATCTTTTTAATAAAAAAACCAAGCAGACGAACTAACTCAGATGTTTTCATTGTTACATTAATTGAGTTGATTTTCATATAATTCTAATTGGCAATGACTTGATTGTCATTAACATGTTTTAACTTTTTGAGTCTTTTTTATAGGTTTTAAAAGTTGGAGGAAAGTTAACAATGGAAAAATTTGTGCTTTCCTTAAACATAGGGAAGGATCCTTGTTCACCCAACAATATTGTAGTGTTTGCTTGTCAAGACTTGTTAAATCAAAATTGCCACATTAGGAATGTTTTGGAAGTGCAAAGCTTAGATCAAATTATGAAGAATCAGTTATGTCTCAAGACTTCAATTGACACGGTTCGTTTTTTATCACTTCAAGATTGTGCTTTTAGAGGTCATGATGAAACTACTGAATCGAGAAACCAAGGTAATTTTCTTGAGATAAAACTCATAGCATCATACAATGATGAAGTTGCAAAAGTTGTGTTGGAAAACGCTCCATAGAATTCCAAATATACTTCACATAAAATGCAAAAGGAGTTATTGAATATTCTTTCTAGTAAAGTGAAAATCATATTCGTGAGAAAATTAGGGATTCCAAGTTTTGTATAGTTGTCGATGAAGCTCGTGATGAATAAAAAAAAGAAAATGGCTTTTGTTTTGAGATTTGTTGATAAAAATTGTTTTATTCAAAAGAAATTTTTTGATATCGTGCATTTTAAAGACACTGCAACATTAACTTTGAAGAATGAATTGTGTTGTACTATCTCGACATAATCTTAATGTTTTTAATATCCCTGGTCAAGGGTATGATGGTGCTGGCAATATGAGAGGAGAATGGAATGGATTACAAGCATTATTCTTGACTGATTGTCCTTATGCATATTATGTTCATTATTTTGCTCATTAGTTACAACTTGCCTTGGTTGCTGCATCAAGAGAAGTTATTTCAATTCATCAACTATTTTCAAAATTGACTTTTATTGTCAGTATTGTTTGCTCTTCTAGTAAACATCATTATCAGTTACAGGTTGCCAAGTTAGATGAAATTGCATATTTGTTAGAAATTGATGAGCTTGAAAATGGTAAAGGGGCAAATCAAATTGATACTTTAAAGCAAGCTGGGGATACCCGTTGGAGTTCCCATTTCTCTTCTATTTGTAGCTTGATCAATATAAATGATGCAACTTGTTCAGTTTTAGAAATAATTACTATTGATGGATCTACTTATTCACAAAGTGGTGATGTTGATAATGCTTACAAAAGCTTGACCTCATTTGAGTTTATATTGATCTTCTATTTAATGAGAGAAATTAGGGGGATAACAGATTTTCTTTGTCAAGCATTACAACAACAATATCAAGATATAGTTAATGTTATGCATCTAGTTTGTTTTACCAAAGGACTTATTCAAAACTTGAGAGAAATTGGTTGGGATAAGTTATTAAAAAATGTGACTTCTTTTTATGAAAAACATGACATTGAGGTGCCTCATTTTGGGGCTTCTTATATAGCAAGGCAAGGATGCTCTTGTCACCAAAAAGATCATATTACAGTGGAGTATTATTTGAGAGTTGAAATATTCTTTGTTACCATTATAAGAAATTACAAGAGTTAAATTGTAGATTTAATGACCAAACAATGGAGTTATTAATTATAAGCTTTGCTTTGGATCCTAAGGATGCTTATAAATCTTTTAATATTGATAAAATTTGCATTCTTGTAGACAAATATTATTCCACGGATTTCAATGAGCAAGAGAAGATTAATTTGAATTTTCAACTTCAACATTTCATTATTGATGCTTGTCAAGATTTAAATTTGAAGAATTTATCAACAATGCAAGAGTTATGTACATGTTTGGCAATAACAAAAATGTCTGAAGTTTACTACTTGATTAATAAATTACTTCGTCTTATCATGACTCTTCCCGTTTCTATAGTTATAATTGAAAGATCTTTTTTTGCAATGAAAATAATCAAGAATAGGTTGAGAAATAAGATGGAGGCTGAATTTTTAGCGAGCATTATGATAATCTATATTGAAAGGGATATTGCAACTAGCTTTAATGTGATTCAATTATTGAAGATTTTAAGTCATTGAAAGAGCATAGAGAAGCACTCTGACTAAAGGTAGCTCTTGCGTTTTTTTAACATATTATTGTTGATGATAAACTTTATGTTACTATTTCATATATATTATTGTCATATTTTTTGGATTCTATTGTCATGAATGCTTGTTTTAAATAGAGAAAATGATGTGAGGAAATGATTTTTTTTAATTAGAAAAAATAATTTATATATAACAAATATAATTTGCCCCCCCCCCCCTAAAAGTTTTGTTCAAGTTTCACCACTGCATACAGTTGCATCAACATCTTTCTCTTGAGGTAAACCCACACATATTTCCTCATCTACTAATGCAAGTAAATGTGATCATGCAAAAGAAAAACAACAAATACAAGAAGCACCAGTACAAGAGAGGGTAAGCTAGTCTATAAAAGAAGTAAGCATATAACAAGTAAATTGATTTCATCATAAAGTAATGTATTTCAAACATTCATAGAAAAACAAACATACAATTATAAACCCTCTAGACTCAATTTTTGAATCTAGGCATTGATATATGATTCTTATTGGTTTTTGGACTTATGGTAATAAAAGAATAATGCTCGACTTGAGTTGCTCTACTTGAGCTGATACACACAAGGTTAGCCTTTTAACTGTCATAAGAACCCTATGATCATTCTTAATGACATGACATTATGCCCCTCTCATCATATAACGCATTCTACTCTACATGAGTCTTGAATAGGTGTTAGAGTATCTAGATAAACCTCTGGTATTAACTCCTTACATCAATGCATACACTAAAGGAACACCACCATAGAATTTCCCTACAAGATTCATGGAATTACACCAAACTTATACATTCAACCACAAACATGATTCCACATCAAATTCCAAAAACCAAATAATCATCCATATTTGTATTTATCCATACTAAGTAATATCATGTTTGTGATCAATTACAATTATCATATATTTCCATACATTCTCATATCTATTACAAGCCCATCATAATCACAGTTTCATACATCATTATACACAAGCATATTTATCAATTAATCCATCAACAATTTTATAAATAACCATATACCTTCTTTTATTCTAAGTCAAACCAAAACAACAAATAAGTGTTTTTCCTTAAAAGGGAAATAAAAAATAAGACAAACATAAGAGACTAAATTTTCTACCTATAGACCTCTAGATCTAACCGTTCAAAGCAACAATTCATTTGTTTAGGAGCTACTGTCAAAATTTTAGCTCAATCTAATGGTGAATGAAGCAAGAATCCCATGTTTGAAAAGATGACGCAGAAAAAAAAAAGAAATGGGTGGCGCCTAGGGCTGGAAAAGTGGCGGTGACTGCCCCTAAGTCAGTGGCCACTCTCTAAATGGCTCAGCAACACTGCAACAACATCTAGCGGTATAAGAAAACTCATACTTCACATTTTGAGTTTGATTTCTGTAATTCAATTAAGCCAATTATAGTGTTTAAACATTTCAATGATCATAAGTTTTATGTTCCTTAGCTCAACCAGAGCCATATTACCCCATTCAATTTTCACAAACTCAATACACACTAACCATGATTCTACATAGATTCATAAATAATACACAATTAACTCATCCATTTAACATCTTAAACACCCAATATAACATATTTCACATTCAACCTAATTTAAGTGGAAACCAACCCTTCAAGTAAACTAAGCATGAAAATTCCACAATTTAGAATACAACTCATCACCCATTTTAACATGTCAAAACGAAATTCAACACATGAAATTATAGTTAAAGCCTCCCTCACCTAACAGAATTGCCCAAACATGCTAAAAGTCCCAATTGGCTCCAAACTCTCGAAAGTTCTACCTCAACCTATCGACATTAGAAGGACGATAGAACCGAACCAACAAAACACTGGTTTAGAAAAGAATGAAATTAAAGATGTTAGAAGCACATGCAAACCCAGGGAGACCGCTTACATTGCCCAAACCAAAATGGTTGTCAAAGGGAGGTGAAATTTCAACTTATTCAAAATGAAATTTCATTTGATTAGACTCAAAGAGGGTTCCGCGACGATTGCAACTCCGACTTCTAATCATGAAAGGAATGAATTTTGAGTGAGAAAGGTAGAGAAAAAACTTGAGGAGAAGAGGAGAAAGGAGTTTTTGGAAAAGATGCTCTACACTATTCTTTTACATGAGCTTTTTAAAGGTTTTTGCTTTTTCTAAAAAAAGGTTTTACAAATTTAACCTTTTGAATAGTTTTTTTTCTTCAAATAAAATTGTGGAAAAATTTTAAGTTTTAAAACGTAGTAATTTATGTTGATATCTCCTGGATCTTTCTCAAGCATGTTTTAAAGATAATATTATAACAAAATTTCAAAATTCTCAAACGAATAATATTATAATCGATTTTAACAATGTTATTTCAAATTTGAAGTTAAAACAATTCTTTCATTTTAAAAATAAAAAAATGATTTAAAAGATGAAAATTAATTCCTTTTAGTTTAAGACACTTGTTTTAATACTATCAATATTTTAAATTACTTAAGAATCAAAATAAATGACAATTTAAAAGACAATATATATATATATATATATATATATATATATATATATATATATATATATATATATATATATTTCTTACTTAACTTTTCAAGATATTCTTAAAGTAAAACCATAGTAAAACTATAGATTTCAAAATGAAAAATACTTCAAAATACAATAACTAATTTTAACAATGTTATTTTAATAATTTTGAAATCAAACATACCTCAGTGATAATACTATCTTACATAATAATATTATTTTACACAATTAGGAACTAAAAAAAACATATCTTTATGTCCAAAAATAAGAAATATTTAATTCTGAATATGTTTTTAATTAAAAATTATTTATCAAACATATTCTCTGAATTTAATATATGTTTAAAATGACTTTTTTCTTAGTTGTTTTTTTATTTATTAAATTTTACGTTGGATTAGATTACACATTAATTGCTAACTTGGGTAACTAAGATTTTTTTTTCTTAAGGCTTGTGTAATTATCTAGCTATACAACTCTCACATATAATTAATCTGTGTTTCAAGAAAAGATATTCCTATTTTCATTCGGTTTTGATATTTTAGTTATAATATTACTTTTTTTTTCAATCAATTTGGTCCATTTTTACTAACATCATTTAAATCATTAACGATCATGAATAATAATTGTCATGTCACTTCGTGTTTTTTTTTACCATTTTTTAAAATTTAAAAAAAAAGTCCACATGTCAATCTAGTAGTATGCCACATGTCAGAGTCAATGTTTTATATTCAATTTGGTTCTTATATTTATTATTATTTTTTTTAATTTAGTCCCAATTTTTTGTTTAAATAGAGTAATTTTGTCCTCTCCAACTTGAGATCAAATTTAATTTTTATATAAATTTTATAATGAAGTTTTTATTAAAATTCACACTTTTATTAAATATTTTGGTTTGGGGTTACAATTAGTTTAAAATTAGATGAGGACTAATTTTAAAATTTTTAGATCTATAATGTTAGTTGTCATCTTTAAATTTTTTGTTCTAATTTTAAACTAATCGTAACCTTAAATAAAAAATATATAATAAAAATTTGAATTTTAATAAAAATATTATTAGAAATTTTATATAAAAATTAGATTTGGTATCCATTTCGAGAGGGGTAAAATTGTTCAATTTTAAACAAAATTGAGACTAAATTGAATAAAAATAACGAATATAGAGACCAAATTAAATATAAAATATTGACTATGACACGTGATACACTTATGGATTGACAAGTGGACATTTTTAAAAATTTTAAAAAAAAATCACGAAGTAATACGTGACTGTGATTATTCATTATTATTAATTATTTAAACGATATTAAAAGAAACGAAATTGAATAAAATCGATGAAAATTAGAATCTGATTAAAAAATAATAATATTAAAACTAAAATGATAAAACTGAATAAATAAGAACAGACGTGTATTTTAACCTAAAATAAATATTTATTTTCATAACATTAATACATACTTTATATACATGAAATAGTAATGAAAACACATTATCAAAGACATCTAATAAATCGTATAATGTTATTATTGGGACCACACTTGAAATATAATTGCCGTCTTGCTTTTATGGCCTCTCCAGTGCACGTGATCATTTTATGATACTGTTGTGTGTTTTATAGTAGGTTTGATTAAAGAAGACAGAAAAGATATACTTTTTAAATTCGTGATACTTTTTTATGATATCTGTTCTACCAAGAAATGGCAGGTCCGGTGCTGGAAGAGGATAATAAAAATATAAAAAGATTAATTTAATTTGATATTTTAATAGGAAAGTAATAGAAAAAGATCAAACTAAAAAAAAGGTGAGTTTCATTGTTATATTTTTTTCCTCTCTTGTTATTTATCTGTAGTTTTGGATTTTTCTTTCTTTTTTATCTATTTTTTAATTTTTGTTTGATTAAACATATTTAATTTTTTTATTTGGTTTATTTCATTTTTATCCAATGTATCTTTTTTCTTGTTTGAGTTTGGGCTACACATTTTTAGAATGCATTATTTTATTAGGAAAACAATCACGTTTGAATTAATTAAAATTATTGTAAGTTATTTTATGAAGATAGAGAAAAACAAAAACCAAAAGTGGTTGAATTGTGTCTTACTTTTTTTAATTTTTTTTTTGTAAATATATGTCTTTTGATGATTTATACTTAAACAATAGTTTTGTATTGTAAGTAATGGGTAAATAACTTTTGCATCTAATGAAGTACAAAAGATGCAATTTTACAACATAGTTTATTTACTTGCTTAAAAATATTTTACACAAGTATAATCGTAAACTACTATTCTTCTCAAGTTAGTGCAAACAGAAATAGAATAAAATGTAAAGTGATAAAGGAGAGAGAAAGATATACAAGGTATTTTTATATTGGTTTATCTAACCATATATAATACATCTAATTTCAATAAGCAGATTGAGTGTGATTAACCATTCTAATGTACTGTGAAATTCAAAGTCAGTATTCTTTAACCTCATACCTACTTTGACTGGTCTATTGAATATTGTTTGAACTCAGTAATAACTCTTGAATAATCCTTTTAGTATTCTTTATATATAAATCATTGATAGATCTTATTTTCTTCTATTTTTTTTCTAGACTAATTATATCTTTTAGAGGTTTTTAGTGTTCTTATTTTCTAATTTTAGTACATATTCATATTTTCTTTATTAAATAGTTGTTTTGATAAATTTGTACTACTTCTCGTGTTTTAAATAAAAATTATATTTTCTTTTCTAAATTGGTAATATTTTACCTTGTATGAAATAAAAATGAAAGGAGTTGAGAAATGCAAGTTTTCTTATCGAATTTGGTCAAGTAATTTTTGAGGTGGACCAACTAGATTGATGACGTGTACTTATGCACCAAATCATTACTAGAGGAGAAGTCCACTTATAAAGATTCTGATGCTCAAGTCAATAAAAGATTTATATAAGTATGAGATTCCTATAATTCCTATGGTGGTATATATTCATAAGCTTCCTAGGCCATGAGTAAATAAATATATTTAACAAATTTTGTTACTTTGAAGATAGTCAAATATTATATCTTGAAGATATTATATAATTAATTATTATATCATAATATCTTAGAGATACAACCACTACAAATATAAAGAAGGTTTGAACAGAGATTTATTTTACATTACCTAGGGTTAAAATCATTGCTAAGTTATTTACTTAGGCTTTCGATTTTTCCCGTTAAACCATCCTTGAAAAATGTGTTCTTTAAAGATTTTACAAGCCCCAAAAAATGTCAATCAATAGGTTTTGTATCCTGTTGTATTTAATGATGGTTTTAAAACCTCTCTTAAGTTTTGTAGGTTTAAAACTCTAGTCAACTACCATGAGTTTTTAAACATCTATAAAATATCATGGGATTAAAACCCCGGTTAACTACTATTAGTTTTAAAGTCTCTATAAAATACCACACAAAAAGACATATAAATAGAAATATAATTAAACCCACCCAAGAGCATAAAATGGACGCAATAGCATCCCATGTGTGTCCAATTTGAAGAGATATAATAGAGAAGGAAGCTTTCTTGTTTTTGCATGAACCGGAAGTAGGAAGCAAACTAGCAACGGTCCCAAAGGGGACTCTATAATTTTTAAATAATTTATTGTATAGCGTCGGTGAAACCCACGCTAAGCCCACACTACATGTGTTTTTAATTATTTTTTAAATTGCAAACTTCATAACCAATCATACAATAAACGTTTCACGTAACATTACAATTACAAATAACCTTCATCTAACAATGAGCAAATAATTTTCATTAACAAAAGTAATGATACAACAACAAGTTCTTCCTCCTAATTTAACGTTAAATGCAACCAAAGACCCTCCAAATTACACTCATAAAATGGAAACCAAGTAAATTTCTATGTGGGTGTATTTAACTTTTCATTTTCCACTCCTGAGACTTAATTTGTTTAAATTAGTATTTTCATTTTTGATGTGTAAGCCATCTTACATAATCAATTTAGAGATATATTTAATATATTTTAATTTTATTTATTGTTTAGTGTTAGTCTGACCCATTCTATAATTAATATATTTAATTTTTATTTATTTGTACACATCAATAAATATATTTAATTTTTATTTATTACTTAGTATCCAGAGTGGGCTTGACCCACTCTAATATAGTCCTTTTTTAACCAATCCTATTCTTCGAGAGTGTAACATGGACTTTAATGTCACTTGAGCCTACACATTCGTTTTTTAATTAATTTTAAAATTTAAATAATATTTTTAAGTGGATTCAATCCATTCTAAGGATTTTATGTTATATTTTTCTATTTTACTTTTATGGGAGAGACGCTAATATTTGTCTCACTCACTCGAAGTTATGGAAGTTATTTTTAAGCATTCTTATTGTGTATAATGAGTTTTAGAATCTATGTGAAATAATTATTTTTGAAACTTTCTTAAATTATCATATATTTCAAAATCTATATAAAGTATCATAGATTTTTTAATTATTAATATTATTTTATTTTACTCATTTATCATTTATGCATTGTATGTATTTTTCAACCACAATTATTTACATTTATTGGATTTTTTTATATATTTAAGTTATACAAAAATAGATATAACACTCATCTAATTTATAAGTTAAATATAGATAACTAAACTTGTATCAAAATATAACAAATATACACATTAAAATTTAAATTCAAGTACAATATTATAGAAAATTTGTTGTAGCAGTTGAAAAGAAATGGATTATGAAATGTAAAGAACACTAGATAAATGTTCAAGAAGCTTTGTATCATAAAAGAAATGTAAACACTAGATAAATGTCTTTGTTTCCTATCAAACAACAACCTAACATAAGTCCACCCAGAAAGAAACTTTCACAAGAATGGATTATGAACCTAACTAGAAGAGTACTTTTGGAACAGAAAAAGGAACTGTGATTTTAAGAGAAGTAAAATTTAAGCATTCAAATGTTTTGGGCTAACCACATCAGCTCTGTGATCCTTTGTCTTGAGGCGAAGTTCGAGTACCAGACGTTGCAGCGCTGAAGTAATCAATGTCATATGTTTAGGAAAAGCTCAAACGATCTTTAACCAATAGGTACCTATATCCGAAACCGACACAGGTAGATAGGTACAGAATATCTAGAGACGCGAGATAACTCTCTCTAAAGAACTCGGCAAAATAGTCTCATAAGTTCGGGTTACAAGCATCTGCACAATGCATATATTTTTTACCTGTTGCAGATCTTGGCCTCCAAGAGTAGGATGACTGTAGTGGACTATATATTCAACATCTACAACACCAACATTTTTTTGTTCGATCACCCTAGTATCCATAAACAAAATCAGATTAAACTATGAAGTAAAAGGAGCTTAACAAGCTTGAGCAAAATTATCAAACAGATGAAGTGAAACTCATCGAACAGAACTAAAATTAAGGAACTTATAAATAGGAACATAGATGCTGTAAAGTGAGACAAGGTATCTTATAAAAGCATCTAACAATCAATCTTAATATACTACAAGGTATCAGTCCCAGCCCCGAATATGTCCGACCTTCAATGGGGATCAATACCCATCTTAACACACCACATGTTTTCCTTGCTGGGCTTCAAATGGGAGCCTTATTTTTTTGAAATTAATTAAACGGCCAACTAAAAAAAACTATTAACTAATTAAATCTAAACTTCCTTAATATTTTTTATTTTTTTTTCAAAATAAGCCTATTTAAACACATTTGCTATCTTGAGTAGCAGCAGTCTTGCAATAATACTATGTTGCTGGTCAGTGTGTCCATTCTGCATTACTACAAATTAACATTTATTTTATAGTGTCATTCATTGGTACTCTGATACAGTGTCATCTAATATGATATCTAATTAAGTATCACTAAACTTTTTACAAATAAAAAAAATTAAATGTCACATAAAGATAATCAAAAGTTAAAGTTATTATAGTCTGTACTGATCTTCACATGAGATTTAATAAAGTACTACTATTTTTTTATAAATAGGAAATCCAAATGTCACATAAAGATTCATTTGAGAGCTGGGACCATGTTGAAGGTGTAGTCTTAAAGTATCTAATAAATTTTCAATAAACCACTAAATATTTCTCTTTGCTATTTAATATCTTCAACTGAATTTATCTTAAATAGCTCTTTTATTAGTTGTGGACCAAAATAAAAATCTTGTTTGTTTTTTCTGCCCCAGTAACTTCATGGTCGACCAAAAACAGCAGAGGCAATACGATGGGAAGGACGCAAAAAGCATCAATTCAAGAATAGAGAAGTGTAAGTAAGCTTTATTTGAAAAAGTTTATCTCCACTTAAGCAACAAGAATAATATAATAGCTAATTAAATCGGGAAAATGATATTTGATAAAGTTTTTTTTATAAACTTTGACAAACAACCATTTTTAGTAAAAAATCAAAAATACTCTATTTACTAACTTTGTCAATTTTATAAACAAAATATTTGTCAAAAAAAAATAATTTTTGAGTTAAATCACGTGGTCTAATTCAAAATATGTAATGATGCAACATGCAATATGATCCAGTTTTAGTCAATCATGCAAGGACCACAGTTATTACCGTCACAATTGAAGCATCTCTGCATAATTTAACTGATAAAAAAGATTGGTAAAACAGACACTAACAACACTAATGAAAATGTAATGGTTCAAAGGTGAATTCAGAGAGTATTAGTTTGACTACATTGCATGGTGTACGTGAACATGACGAGGCTGTTATAGGCTTTCCAAGTGAGAATATGCTCAAACAAATGCAAGAAATTTGAGATTTAATAAATAAGAATAATTTTCTAAATCCTGTGCAAAAATCTGTATTCAAACTTTATAGTGGAGGACTACTGTTAGTATTTAGAATTTTCCAAAAGCCATACTATTGGTAATTGTGATGATCACAGAGTAAATAACCATTATTAATTCTCCCAATTACATCCTACTCCTTCAACCTCTTCATTCTCCTCACACCAACAACATTCATTACAACACAAACACAAAAACATGTTTCCCTTTCAGAGATTTTACGGGTTCCAGATTTGGTTTCACCACGATTCTGGAAATTGTGCAGTATGAAATGAAAACAACATATTATTATGAAAGTAAATCATGTACATTCATTCACCTACGCATATAGCTCCCATTGCAACAAACTGGAAACGAGAACCAAGAGGCTAACTTAAGAACGTGTTGGAAAGTAGCAAGCAGACCCAACGGTTGAAGGTCCTTCTACCATTGTACTCTTTTGATCAAAATCACTTCAACACCTACGCCAATTACTACATTTCACCTGAAATTGAAACTTTGATGGCTTTTTCTTAACTTCATGGAAGCTAGTGTGAAGAATGGAGGTTCCATGATTGATGTTGGACGCAGAAGCATGAAGGAAGGAGACTTAAAGGTGTTTGGTTTAGTGTAAGTAAAAGAAATCTTAAAAAAGGTGAGACCAATTCTCAAGAAAAAAAACTAGAGTAGACTAGCAAAATGTTATTCTAGAGTGAGCTCAAAGAGAGAAGATGTGCACATATGTTGACAACAATTCTCTACTAAATTCAATCTGAAATATACATGTTCTAAACCTTCTATTTATAAGCTAAAATGAGACTAAGAAATCTCCAAGAAAAGGAGGGTTAAAGGAAGCAAGAAAGTTGGATTCTAGAACCAAAAGAAATATGTGAGAAGTGTGACTTGCCACCTAAGCAAGTCACATTTACCTTGCCATGGGATGCTCATTGAAGAGCCTTGGAGACCAAGCATGAAGCTTCTAAGTCTCTCCAATTGAGGCCCAATTCAAACCCCAATACCCTTTTGTGTAGTTCTTAATAAAAACTGTTTGAGAGGGTTGATGTATATATATATTTTTTTAATTTTGAAAATATAGATCTTTTTTTTATCTATAACTATATATAAATAGGATTTCCTCTTTTGTGTATACATTTAATAATTTCAATTTTATCTATTACAATATAATTATTTTTATAATTTTTCCATGAATTGGTCTAACTTCTTTCATTTTTTTCCTATTTATCATCAGTTATTCTCTCATATTTTCTTCATACATTTCACTTTATTTTTAATAAATATAATTTTAATTTATATATTAATAACATTATAATATCATCGCATACTAATATAATATCATGTACATTAAAATGTGTACACAAATATAATAACACCTATGTTACGCTAATTCTTATAAAAAGAAAAGTAGCGAATACTAAGACAATGTATGCGGTCACACGAGTACTCATGCTCCCCTTCCTGCACCCTATTCATCTCTTCTATGCATCCTTCATGATATAATTTTGAATACTCGTTCTATCCTCTAATATTTTGAAATACATATTTTGTCACTAAGTAATACACATTCATCCCACTTCTCCTCTGCACCTCCATCCTGGTGTTGCTTTCCCATCTAGCGCACCTCCATCTCCATCTGTTCTTCCTTCTTTATCGTTGGTGTACTGCCTCTGCAGAAGGCCACCTCTTCGACCATTGCACCCCTCTCCATCTTTTTCGTCTTGGAAATTGTTGGTGGAGTGAAGTTGAAGGTTTTCATCGGACCTCGTTTTCTCAAGGTAAGCTTGTAACATGTTGTTTCGAAGGTTGGGTAACTGGAAAAACTGTTGGTCTTCGTTTATAATAGGTGCGATTGAATGCGTCATCGAAGGAACACCATGTAGTAATCAATCCATTGCGGAAAGGACATTCAGGTAGTTAGTAGTGGAATTGGGATGCAACACTAGAATGATTGATTCAGACAAATCAATTGCACCCACTACTGCCGATTAGCTTTTCTAGAAGCCCTTGGCGAATTGAAAAATATAATCCGAAAAAGCCTATCTGGAATACGATTAGGAGTTCTGGAAAAGCTATTCCAGAATGTGTTTTTCAATTTTCTAATTTGATTTGTTAACTGTGGTTCTTATAAGCTTTTTTGTATTTCAGGGTCCTTTTGATCAGAAAATTGTAAATTCATTATTTTCTCTTGAACTTCAAATTCATTATTTTCTCTTGAGTATCGACGGACTTGACACATTCCCGTTTGTTGTTGATTTTTTCTAATAATAGCATAATTTCCTTGGGATACTGGTGGCCTGCTCATAACATGGAGTCTGCCTTAACCCCTCTCTCAACAAACCATGTTGCGGTCCTTTCAAATGTTGCTTTAATTAAAGCACAAATTGGTAATGAACGAGCTCTTTTTAAAACAGAATTCATACATTCTGCTAGATTTGTTGTCATGTGTCCGAATCTACTACCCACATTGTAGACCTGAGTCCACTTTTGTAGTGGTATCCTATCAATCCAAGTTGCCACTTTGGGTGAATGAGATTTCAATGCCGCCAATTTTTGCATCCAATAAGGGTTGTTTGACTACGTAAGCTGTTAAAATACAATTATATTAGTTAGTTTAATTTATGCATACAATTATATTAAAATGCAATAATATGGTGAATGAAAAAAAAATTATTACCCATATTCTTTAACTAGCTTTTCAACTCGTGATTCTTGAACTTTTTGTTGAAGTTTGAAGCAATATGGCGTATGCAGTGTATTGATTGGAAACCATTTGCTTCCCATTCTACTTCTTCAGATTGTAGTGCTACCAATATACATTTCCCCATGTCCGTTATCAAACAAAGGTTTGATTGTGGTGTCACGTAGTCCCTTAGGAGTTGAAAAAACCAGATTAAGGCCTCCTTTGTTTCTCCTTCCACTATCGCGAAGGCCAAAGGGAATATATTGCGTGACCCATCTTGAGCGAGCGTTGTTAGCAATGTCCCTTGATATCTACCTGTTAGAAATGTCCCATTTACTTGGACAACAAGCTTGCAATAATTAAATCCTTGGATGCATGGTCCAAAAGACCAAAATACTCGTTCCATAATATAGCAAGAAGGGTCAGGTTGACCATTGACAACTACATGAGGTCCGATGCATTGAATTATTGTGTCGGGGTTACTTTCTTGTACAACTTGATACCATCGTGGAAGTTCATTGTAAGACTCTTCCCAATCTCCAAACTCCTTAGTAAGTGCCTTTTGCTTACCATTCCAAGCTTTGTCGTAGGAAATCGAATATCCGAAACGATTTTTTATTTCGGCTATCAAACTTTTGATAGGTATGGAAGGGTTTTCCTTTACAGAGTTCATGACAATAGAACCAATTTGGTTGGAATCAAGATTGACATGATCTGTAGGTTGCATGGTTGACAAACATGTGTGTGAACCGTCAATCTTCCTTATTTCCCACTTGAAACTGCGCTTGTTATAAGAAGCCTGTTAACACCATGGGCAACCCTTTTTGTAGTCAATACATTGACATATATATTTATCAGATTTTCTCTCAAGAACCACAAATCTAAAACCATTATCAATATGGTATTGCTTTATATATGACACTATCAACTCCTTTGTGTCGAAACATATGTCGATACTTAGTTGTTGTTCACTCATTGGAATTGAAGTTTGAAAGGAAGTGTGACTTGAGGAGCCGCTTTGACTTGATGATCCCCAAGCCATTGTAGGAACTGTTTACTGGTTTGGCAGTTGGGCCTAAGAACTAGGTTGTGAATATTGTTGATGTTGATCCTACTGTGAGTATTGACAATTATTTGGAGCTGGTTCACCAATGGTATCCATCTCATCCTCACTAAACTCAGAAAGAATATTAGGATACTGATTACACGGATCAACCATTGTCTGAAAATTTCACCACCAGAGAAAGAATAAAAATTATGGCTGAAAAAGTGTTGTGCACGGATAGCTTTTCTCACATAAGTACACGTTTGAAATGGGTATGCATCAGAAACCCTAATTTACTAATTTACTGTAACCGTAATTAATGTCAACCACTTCCTCATTTAATTTACTGAAACCCTAATTAATGCAAACCACTTCCTCATTTAATTAACTGAAACCGTAATTAATGTCAACGACTTTCTTATTTAATTTACTAAAACTGTAATTAATGTCAACGACTTCTTCATTTAATTTACTGAAACAGTAATTAATGACAACGACTTCCTCATTTAACCAACCGAAGTCGTCATCAATGAAAACGGAGGCTTTAATTATTTCTGAAGAAACCATATTAAATGAAGTGGGTGCTTTAATTTTCTTTAAAGAAAACATATTAAATGAACTCAAAATAAATAACTTGCTATAATGAAGCCACTGACCACGACCACGACATTAATTACCATATTAATGGGGAAACTAGTCCAACAGAGGACGGTTTTGGTTTCATTTAATAGAAACCAGCCTTAGCAAGCATAGTTTCATTACATAGAAACTGGTGCTGCTGCGCACGGTTTTGCGTGGAAACCGTTGATGATGCGCACAATTTTACATGTCTGAGCACGGTTTCTCTCTCCTCAGCTCTGATTCACGTTCATGAGAGCTTGCTCTTTCACGGGTTTGCTTCCAACAGTGCACTGCAGAGATTCCTTCCTGTTCAATTTGCATGCAATGGTCTACTACGACAACTTTTCAGCAATTATTTTTATGCTTTCAGAACCTCATTCATTGTTAATTTGAATGCAGGGTACAATAATTTAGGGAGTGCAGCTAGACACCAACCAATGTAGTAATATATTTCATGCATTGGCTCATTTCATACACACTTTGCTCGCACTTTCCTTGGGTTGCCTCGTTATAATTTGCCATCATTTTCCAGCAACACTTCTTCACCAACTTCATTGCTACTATTTTCAAGGTTTGCATTTTTTTAACTTTTAATTTGCAAATCACATTTTAGTCAATAGTTATGATGTTTATAATTAATATTTTCCTCTTGCTTTAATTTCCTTTCACCCACATTTTTTGAAGCATGGCTAACAACCGACACCCTCCCCCGGATATGTCACTACTCCGCCTTCAGCATGAACATATTACAAAGGACTTATGGGAAGGCAACAAACGAGTTCTTAGACCAAGACGAGCTGGAGTTTGGATTCTAAACAACCAAGATTTAATTGATCCGCGTGTCAAATTTTTAATGGAACAGGCTGGTTTTGGACACATATTGTATATTCCAGACATGGATGTCAACCACCTTTTAATCACTTCCTTATAAGAAAGGTGGAGGATAGAAACTCATACATTCCACTTCCCACATGGAGAGACCATTGTGACATTAAAGGATGTGGCAGTCCTCCTTGGCTTACCGATAGATGGAGATGTCGTCACCGATCCCACCATCGTGCAAGACATATTCTCGACGTTCCACGAACATCTGGGGTAATTCCACCACCGACGATGATAAGAGGAAACTCAATTAGAGTTTTTTGGTTAAATAGTACTTTCCAACAACTCCCACAAAATGCAAACAATAATGTTATTGCTCAATATGCAAGAGCGTACATACTGATATTGATTGGAAGCATTTTAATGCCAGACACGTCTACTGTAAGGGTACATGTGATGTATCTACTCAAGCTAGCTAACTTGAATGTAAGACATTATAGTTGGGGGTATGCAGTTTTGGCCTGTCTATATCGTGGCCTAGATCATGCCATTCACTTAAGGCAAGAAAATATTGGTGGATGCATGATTTTGTTATAATGTTGGGCTTGGGAGAGGATCACTTCTATAACTCCACAACTTGACCCTTGAAGTGATGAGAAAGTGGCTGCATGGGATGGTTTCCCCGTATGCAGAAGGTAAAAACTAACTTTCTGGCAATTATTTGTTTTTTTATTCTACTTTCCTTGTAATTTAACTTACTTCAAATTCATACACTTTTTAGGTGGATGAACCAAGCAGATCAAAGAAATGCTGGTTCTTTATCAGTTAGTGAATTTCGCTTGAAATTTGATCAAATTCATACAAGACAGGTAATAATTAAGTTATGTAATCAATTTTTTTTCTAAATTTGAAACTAATGGCTACAAATTATTTTCAGTTCTTGTAGAGGCCTTATATTCAAAACGAAGTTTGTTAGTTGATTGTGGTTGAAATCCATATAGTGGCCAGAGCAACAGTCCCCATAATTTGCTTCGCGACAATCGAATTCCATCAGGCGGATAGGGTCATGCGTCAATTTGATTTCATGCGTCCACAGGGATGACTTGAGGGGGAGAAATGAAAGAGATTGGGTGGCACATCATTACCGTTGGATTGCAATTTGGAATGACCGACAAAATTGGGTCATTCAAGGTACACCATTTAGCGGAAACGGCCATTTGCGTGATGAAACACCCTACATGCAATGGTATATAAACCACATTATCCGCTATATATCTCCAAATACGAAATCTTCCGACGATGAGGTCAATTTTACTACAATGTCGTACATGTCTTTATCATGTGTACTTATTCATGTGAATGACCTTGCTATTTATTTTACAGTATGATATGTAAGACCCGTGGAATTTAATTAATTAAATAAATAATTAATTAATAAATGCAGGTGGGAAAATCATTTATGACATTAAATTATGGTTGGTATGATGTGGAAAAGTGCTAGCTCATGTGGTTGCGAGTACTTTGATTGTGTGAGAGGACTTGGGTTCGAGTCCTATGTATGCTAACTTTTGTGTTATTGTTTTTATTATTTAAATCTATGTAATCATGTTCTGGAATGATATGATGTCTGAATTGGATTTGTTAAGCATGAATTATGATTAGTTGAATTGGTTGTGCTCTTGAAATGTGATTAAGTGGTCATGGATTCAAACCTTGGAGAACCCAAACTAAGACCTTAATTTTTGGTATTTTGGCTTTGAATTTTGGCTTTGAATTAAATGTGAAAGGTTGGGGGAAAACCCTAGAGTGGGTAGAGAGGTGGCTGGAAAATGGCTATAAGGAGGTAGTAAATGGCATTAACAACTCAATTAAAGACTTAATTTTCGTGTAATAATTAACCTAGTTTTTAGACGCCCTTTAAAAAGAAGGATTTGACTTATAGTTAGAGTTTTGCAAAACTGAGGTTATACCAGAAAGCTAGGCACGAAAATCAGAGAGATTGGTGAGGTTTGAGTGAGGTTCTGAAGTCAAAGTAAGAGCACACCAGAAAGGGGGAACATTGGTGATCATTGGAGTCCTTCAAGCAAACCAATTTTAAGCAAAAGGATCCAGGGTAGGGGAGCTAGACTCTGTTTTTCTGTTTGTTTTAAATATTTACATGAAAAGTATGATCACGTGAATGCATGGTTTCCATTCTTATCTACGAAATTGTGAATTCTAGAAATTTTCCAGAAATCGCCTGGCGGCTCATACCAAATTGTATGGGTTCCCTGATGAACTGCCTGGCGGTGAAGCACTGTACCGCCAAGCGATGCAAATTCTATAACATTTTTCTGGGTTCTTTGATGAACTGTCTAGCGGTGATGAATTTCCGCCAGTCGACGCGAGTCTGTTGGCTCGCTTTGGTGATTCTGTGCATGTTTTGACATGTTTCTGATCGGGAAAAACACGGGTTAGTCCCTAGGAGATGATCTGGAGTTGATTTTCACTGATTGACTTGTAATGGACTATGTAATCGGATGGAACAGTGCACATGAGCTTTAGGGTTGAATGTGTGATATCTTTATCTACGATTCGAAATGGGTTACCGTGAATTGGACATAGGAATAGCTGATCAATGTGATTAAATGTTGAATGGTTCTGGTTGTGATTGGATTGGAATTGCAAGTGATGGGAATTCGCAAAGAAAGAAAAGTGGTTGGGTTATGGGTGCTGGGAAAATCTGGAAAAATGTCCAGATGGTAAGCACCGCCTGGCGGCACGAGGCTGGCCGCCAGGCGCCAGCGTAGTGGCAGTGCTACTGCATGTTGTAATGTTATGCGCTGAGGTTGGATTCTGTTTCCGTTGGGTTGGGATCAGTAGATGGGACTTTTGTGATATTTGTGGAAGTTTGATGATGGAGTTTTGTGTATGAACTAAAGGGGTGGGAACTACCTTAGGAGATAACGATTTTAGATATTAGAGGTTTTTCCTATATTATGGCGTAGTAGCGATTCTGGATTCTGGATAAGTTGGGTGCAAGGGGGTTTAGAGAATTGACCAATTGTTGTGAATAGGAGTTTAACACTAAGTGAACGCTAGAGGGGGAGGGAATCATAGAAGAAGTGATGGGATTTATTTAGCGTTGGTGCTTGATTGTGTGAAGATGACACTATATCAGTGTAATAGGCTTGGCAACAACTTAAGGGTAAGGAATCCAAGAGTAATAATAGGTTAAGATGGAAGAAGCTTAAAGTTATAATTGAATGTGTATTGTTATCAAGCTAGGGAGTGAAGACTGAACCTCACCGTTGTTAGTAACCATCTAAGTTAGATGATACAGGGGAATTGATCAAATGGAAATGAGGTAAGAGATTGTGCTAGACTTGAGCAGAAAACCAGTAACGCGCAGTATTGTCATGGCGCCTGGTGGTGGTACGCGAACCACCAGGCGAAAGCGGGATTACAGTGGGGTCTCAAGGCTTGGTGCGCCTGGCAGTGAGGGCAGCGCCTGGCGGCACATGTCCCTCGCCAGGCGATTTGTACTGTTGCAGCTTGGGACTTTGATTGCATATGTGTGATCTACAAGGCTTCTAGTAATGCTTTAAAGGTGGGATTCTTGGGTTCCTTGAGTTGTGGCTCAGAACGTATCCCTTGAGTTGTGGCTCAGGATAAGGGTTAAGCACGTGGTATTTCTTGACATCTGGCTTGGAATAGCATCTCTTGAGTTGTGGCTCGGGATGGCGGATGAACACGAGGAACCCTTGAGTTGTGGCTCGGGTTGGCGAGTGTTGCCAGTGTGAGTGTGCTGGTTGTGACCAGTACGGATGGGTCCAGATAGATTGCCCTCCTCAGTTGTTGACTGACGAGTTTGGTAGTCTTGGGACGTTACGAATTATGTTCGTATATGGGAACTCCACCTGGCGTTACGGTGTATGATCTGTAGCATGGTTTCCCGCACGTGCTCTATCGGTTATGGCCGATAGGTATGGTAGCAAGACACCTTGAGGTACTCACTAGAAAATGTAGAACACGAATAACCTGATTGGGGTCATGTGGCATGAATTAAAAGATGGAACAATGTGGGATGTTTATATTATTCATAGTGATGTTTGTATATGTATATATATCTGTAAAATTATATAGGTTTTATCTGTTAAGCTCACCCTATCTACGTGTGTTTGGCGATGATCGTGTACGCGGTACACGGGAGCAGATGTTGTTGATGCAAGTGGCTCATGTGGAGCTTAGTCGCAGAGAGGGGATAGATTCGGGGAAATCTTATGTTTTATTTTCTTTGGTTTTGAGATCAGTTGTAAACCCTGATGGGTGCTATTATAACATTTGATTTTGGTTTTGATGACTGATGGTTATGAACGTTGTTTACTTATTTAATAAAAATTTAAATTTTCCTGCGTTTTGGGAAAATGAGGTATTATTAAAGACTGTGTTATTCATTTACTTCTTTATTTTATTTATAAATCCGTAATATCCTGACGGGATGTTACATGATATGTCACAAGAACCATCCCAACCTGCTTCACAATCCTACACTGGCCATGTCGGGTCTTCTCCAGATTTTATACATCATCCCCAACAATTTTTTGGGCAATCGTCTATGGGTCACGGTCAAATGTTTGGACATCCATACCCTCAGTTTGGCAACCCATCAAACACCCAATTCCAACATGTCCCTTCCTCGTACAGTTTCTTCTTGCATCAATCAAGTTATGGTGCTGGTCCATCACAAATGTTTGGCACTTCAACCATGACACCACCATCCGCCTATTATCTAATATCTTCTTCATCAATGCCATTCTATCATCCACCAATGCCTTCTCAAACTCCCCAAACAACAGTTCACCATCCCCAATTTTCTCAAAGTCATCAACATGAAGATGATGATCATGATGAACCACACCAAGAACAACCACCAACACGACCAACCAAACCCAAAAGACGACCTCCATGTGGAACTGGAGGACATAGATGATTTTCTACTAACTTAAATGTTGTATTTTAATTATTAATCAATGTTAAAATATATTAATGTAATGTTTATTTCTATTCTATTAATATTTTTTTACTGATTATTCTTCCATTTCCTAAAAAATAATCAAAATTCATTTATTACGAAAAAAAATGAAAAAGTGAAGTCATCATGTGTGAGGACGACTTCACTTTTTCGTTTCAAACAAACCGGTCCATTGCATAACGACATCACCTTTTTTTAAAAAAAATTAAGAAACCAGTCAGGGAGATGACGACATTGCCTCTGATGTCGTTACCCTCCCTGACGACTTGACCTACTTTGGCAAAAAAAAAATTAACGGATCCATTTTTGCAAAATCGAGTTCTAATAGACCCTAAACTACAAAAAAGCCGGTTGTTATATCTACAAGAACAATGAACATCGAAAGAAGAGAGGAGGGGAAAGTGAACACGAGAGGCACCAAGGGTGAAGAAACTAAACTATTATTAAATAAAAAGGATAGAATGAATATTAAACAAAACATGGGAGGTGGAGAAGAAATGAATGGGGTGCAAGAAATGTCAACCGAGTGCTCATACCTTTAATTTTTGGAGAAGGTCTGAGCGACCATATAGACATTTTAAAAAATAAATGGAAAAGAAAAAATATTTTTATGAGATGTTGTGCGTGTGACCATACTCATATCTCTATAATTTAGTTTATAAAAATAATTAGCAATCTAGCTTAAAATAAAATTGGTTAATATGTCGATAATTTAATAAACCACAACCTCAATCTATATAACAAAATTAAGATCGCAGTTAGACGCATTATATGAACGTAGAACTGTGCTACCTTGAATATTAAAAAAAATAAAAAAAACAAATGCTATGAAGTCATGAACTATAACAACTGAAACTAAAATGCCTTGGCTTTCTAATGCTTGTTATTTAATGTTTCGAATAAATCTCCTATTATGTATAACTGCTAAACAATTTCATTCTGTATAAAGGCTTATTAAAGCCAACGTTGCAATCAAATAAAATTACTCTCTCATAAAGTGTCATAAAGTGAATATTGCATATCTTGATATAACAGTTGGTATCAGAGCTCCGTAAGGGGCCTGATCTAAAGTGTGCACGAGTGAAATTTAGTGGAAGAGAGTGACGAGAGAAAACAACATGAGAAAAAGTGAGAAGATGGCTGAAAAATTTGTGCAACCAACCATCCCAAGGTTTGATGGCCATTATGATTTCTAGGCCATGACAATGGAAAATTTCCTACGAAGCAAAGAATTGTGGTCGCTTGTAGAGGAGGGAATTCCAACGCTTGGTGTTGCACCAACAGAAGCATAAAGGAGAAGCGTATCTGAAGCCAACCTTAACGATTTGAAGGTGAAGAACTATTTATTTCAAGAAATTGATAGGGAGATTCTTGAAACAATATTGGACAATAGCACATCACAAGACATATGGAAATCCATGCGGCAGAAATATCAGGGATCCACAAGGGTTAAGCATTCTCAGCTTTAAGCTTTTCGTTGAGAGTTTGAACTGCTCGGAATGAAAGAATGTGAGAAAGTGGATACCTATGTGGGACGCACATTAGGTATTGTCAATAGGATGAAATCCAATGATGAAGAGATAAAAGCAAGCATGGTGGTAAGCAAAATTCTCAAGATGCACAACCTGATGAACAAGTGCTAAAGGTTGTCCATGATTATAAACCGTAGCTGGTCAAGGCTGCGGAAGAAGTATGCATGGGCATGGAAGAGGGCGTGGGATATTTACGTTAAATAAAGCACTCATTGAGTGTTTTCATTGTCACAAGTTAGGACATTATCAATATGAATGTCTAGAGGCTGGAAAAAGAGCTTATTATACATCATCCAAAACAGTAGCAGAGGCGGAGGAAGAATTTCTACTGGTTGCTTATGAGGGCACACAAACTGTCTAGAAGGAGGATTGGTTTCTAGACTCTAGTTGTAGCAATCACATGACCGGAAACAAAATGTGGTTCGTTGAAATGGAAAAAGAAGGAATCAACAAAAAAGTCAGACTTAGTAATGACTCAACTCTGGCTGTTATTGGAAAAGGGAGTGTTAGGATTGTGATTAATGGCACATCTTATGTCATATCATATGTCTATTATGTACCTGAACTTAAGACTAATCTCTTAAGCCTTGGACAATTACAAGAGAAAGGTTTGTCTATTTTAATTCAAAACTGTATGTTCAAAGTATTTCATCCAAAGCATGGACTCATCTTACAGACCAAACTGAAGGGAAACATGATGTTTCATTTGACAACTTCACTACAACCTTGCTGCCTTTAAACTGCAGAGGTCTCAGAAATAAAAACTCATATGTGGCACAGGCGATTTGCACACCTTAATTTCAAAGGTCTGGATACACTTGCAAATAAGCAAATGGTAATTAGTCCACCATCCTTGAAACCACCCAAGAAAATATGCACCACATGCCTAATGGGAAAACAACATTATGATACTTTCTCTAAGCAAAGCACGTGGTGAGCCTCATCAAAGCTCCAGTTGATTCATGCGGACATTTGTGGTCCCATATCACCTCCTTCTCATAGCAACAAAAGGTACGTAATAAATTTCATTGATGATCATTCACGAAAGACTTTGGTCTTTTTTTTACATGAAAAATCCGAAGCACTTCCCACTTTCAAGAACTTTAAAATCAGAGTGGAGAAAGAAGTTGGTACCTTTATCACCTGCCTTAGAACTGATAGAGGTGGAGAATTATCTTTGAAGGAGTTTTCTGATTTCTGCACTCAGGAAGGTATATCCAGACAGTTGACTGCTGCTTACACTCCACAGCAGAATGAGTTGATTAACGGAAGAATCGTACCATTATAAATGCAGTGCGTACTATATTACATGAAAAACAGGTTCCAAAACCTTTCTAGCTTGAAGTAGTACGATGGTGTGTGCATGTTCAAAATAGGAGTCTCATATCTTCCATAGACCATCAAACATCAGAAGAGGTATGAAGTGGTTCAAAACCATGTGTTGATTATTTTCGAACATCCGGTTGTATTGCACATGCTCATGATCCAGATCAAACTAGAAGAAAGCTGGACGACAAAAGTTCGAAGTGCGTTCTCTTGGGTGTAAGTGATGAATCTAAAGCCTATAAATTGTTTAATCCCATACAAAAAATTTTATAGTTAGTAGTGACATTGTGTTTGAGGAAGAGAAAAGCTGGAACTAGTCTGATGATTCTGAGAAGAATAAGGCAGATACTCTAGATTGAGAAGAAAGAGTAACTCAAGAAGATGAACATGAACAAGCACCACAAGACACAACAATTCGCACTGATGGGAATCAAAGCGCATCAGAGTCAATCCTAGAACATATTGAAACTGAATCTGTAGCTTCAGGAAGGGCAACCAAAATCCAAAAACCTCCTCTATGGATGACTAATTATGAAAGAAATATGGAAGAGGATGAAGGGTTGTTGGCAATGATGTTGGCTAATTCTGCAGATCCTCAAACCTTTGAAGAGGCCTGGGCAAGTCAACATTGGAGAGAGGCGATGAAAGTTGAAATGGAAGCTATCGAAAAAAACAACACATGGCAGCTTGTAGATCCACCAACAGGAGTTATACCCGTCATAATTAAATGGGATTTTAACACCAAATTCAATGAAAATGGTAGAGTAGAAAAGTACAAAGCTAGACTGGTGGCAAAAGGATATTCGCAAAGGTATGGCATAGATTATACTGAGGTTTTTGCACTTGTTGTAAGACTTGATACAGTAAGATTGTTGTTAGCGCTAGTTGCTCAAAGTGCATATAATGTATTTCAACTTGATGTAAAGAGTGCATTCCTACATGGTGATCTCCAAGAAGCGGTATATGTTCAACAACCTGCGGGTTTCATTCAGAAATGCAGAGAAACACAGGTATATCGACTTCAGAAGGCTCTTTATGGTCTCAAACAGGCTCCACGAGCTTGGTACCATAAAATTGAAACCTACTTTGACAAAGAACAATTCAACCGATGCTCCAGTGAACACACCTTGTTCACAAAAACAAGTCAAGGTAATATTTTAATGATCAGTCTTTATGTTGATGATCTACTTTTTACTAGAAACAATAAATACATGTGTGAAGAATTTAAAAGCTCAATGAAGATAGAATTTGATATGACTAATATTGGCAAGATGAAATACTTTCTTGGAATAGAAGTTGTGCAAAGCAATGCAGGAATATTTATGTCAAAGACGGTATGCCCGAGAGATCTTGGCACAATTCAATATGACAAAAAGCAATTCTGTAAGTAATCCTATTGTACCAGGAACAATACTATCTAAAGATGAGGAAGGGACTCCAGTAGATGTCAAGTTCAAACAAGCAATTGGTAGTCTCATGTATCTCACAGTCACTCGGCCATATTTAATGTATGGGGTAAGCCTTATAAGTAGATATATGGCAAATCCAAACGAATCTCATTGGGCTACAGTAAAGAGAATTTTGAGATATCTTAAAGGGACTATCAAATACGACATTTTCTACCAACAGGGAAGAAAGACTGGTCTTACAGCCTACAACAACAACAATTATGTAGGAGATTTAGATGAGAGAAGAAGCACTTCTGGTTCTGTTTTCCTAATAGAAACTAGAGTTGTTTCAAGGGCCTAAAAAAAACAACCTGTAGTGAGCATGTATACAATCGAGGTGGAGTATATTGATACAACATTTTGCGCATGTCAATGTATTTGGCTTCGCAAAATTTTAGAACACCTTGGATCAGAATGAAGGGAAGCAACAAAAATCATATGTGACAACAATTCAACAATTCAATTGTCTAAGAACCCTGTCTTCCATGGAGGAGTAAACACATTGCAGTAAGATTTCATTTTCTTAGAGACTTAGTTAAAGAACAAGTTATTTGCCTTAGTTATTGTTGCACTGAAGAACAATTAGCTGACATAATGACCAAGGCACTAAAACAAGAGCAGTTCGAACGACTTCGCCACATGCTTGGAGTTGTGAAAGTTAGTGAAATAAGCTAAAATACAATATTGTATTTAGCTTAAGGGGGAATGTTATTGAATGTTTCGAATAAATCTCCTATTATGTCGGGAGATGAATCTTTTATTTAGTTGCATAATTTTCTCCTAGTTTAGTGGCAGACATATCTACATTTTCCTATTTCGGTGATATTGTTATAAATGCTAAGCAGTTTCATTATGTGTAAAGGCTTATTAAAGCCAGTGTTGCAATCAAATAAAATTACTCTCTCATAAAGTGAATATTGCATACCATGATATAACAATGCTTAGCATGCCATCATGCACAAGTATGCCCTAAGAGTATTAATTATGTAATATAAATGTGAGCCCCCACACATTTAAAAACGTAATATTGGCCCGCAATCCAGACTAATTCATCTGATTAAATCAGAAACAAAATGCCATACATAATTCATGCTCGGGAAAGGAATCTATCATAAAGCAAACTCAAGTAAGCTTTCACATAGTGAACAAAAGAATATAGACCCTGCATCACTAAAAAGATAAGCATTATCAACGGTTTAAATTCGTTAGAAACAATAAAATCTGTTGGTAAATGTATTTTTCCGATGGATTATAGATAGGGGCATATCCGTCAATAAGAGGGTCGTAAATAATATTTATTGACAGATTATGTCCTTTGGTAATTACCGACAAAGTTTCCTACGGTAATTACCAACACACAAATTTATCCTTCGATAATTATCGATGGATCTATCTGTCGGTAACGTCATGCGTTAGGTGGTAAATTTTTTCGATGGATGTGGCGACAGATTTATCCATTGGTAAATTGAATATCACTTTCTAGTGCATTTTGCAATTTCAACTTTCCAATTTCAAATAAATAATATCAGACCTACAATCTCATAGATATACAATTAGAGATGCCAATCTCATAATTAATAGCTAGGTAATCCAAACAAATATCTTACAATATATGTCTGCATATACCACTCAAACATCAATTACAATATGTATGCATATAAAAGTAAAATCAATCTAAACAAACATCAATCACAGCGTTATAGTGTATGTTCTCCAACTAATGTATCCAGACATAATAAAAAAAACATGTAATAAGTAATAAAAGTAATATAGAAGTTTCCCAATCTCATATTTGTTTCAATTTATATACAATAAATGCCATACACAATGCCACTATATTAAGAAAGGCCACGGTTTTTGTTTTGTCAACAAAGGTAAAATTTTTATATATATTGAAACACTTGGGGTGTCCCAACCCGTATACAAAAATATTTACAATGTTCTCTGTGATTCAATCCTCCTACATCATGTTAAAAGACCTATACATTGATAACAATGATACCTACCCTCCATTCCTCCAATGATGGTCTTATCACATATAACTTACAAAACACAAACAAAGGTTGGTCTGCAAAGCAATGGAAAAACATCTTCTTTATGCATACAAGAATTCAGTTGTTATACTCCTTACAGTAGTTCCCAGTACTATTTTTAAGGTTGATTAATCATTCATTTGTTTCACTCAGCTTTTCTAGGATATATATCATCTTTTTGGAACTCCTTTCATATCCCTGTGATTGTTGAACCTGGTATTGTTGGCAACATTACCAGCTTATATATATAAATATATATATATATATATATA
>Ga0214544_1003830_pt1 | contig 30706 bp, 14 predicted proteins | sample CNSS3metaG_FD_160074 | JGI IMG/M metagenome (GOLD analysis project Ga0214544, IMG submission 160074) | Root nodule microbial communities from cowpea collected in UCLA plant growth center, Los Angeles, California, USA - CNSS3 | ecosystem: Host-associated > Plants > Roots > Nodule | place: USA...
AGTTCAATTTATATTATAGTGCAGTGCAGTTCAGTGCAGTGCAGTTCAGTCCAGTTTATTTTTAAGAATAACATTTCAGTTCAGTTCATCTGAATTGTTTTCCAGTTCAGTGCAATTCATGCAAACAGTTTTTTAATTCAGTGCAGTTTTTGGTAGTGCAGTGCAGTTTGGTTTATTTTGCCCAGCCCTACTATTAAGAATAAATTGAATTTAAATCTATTCTTTCTCATAATTGAAAATTATCTTCAGTTATATATATTCATTCAAATTATTTAATATTCTAGAATGAGAATAAATATTATATATTTACTGAAATGGACAATTCAGTGAAGAGAGCATTGTAATCCTCCAAGGTTAGTGTTTTGTTTTTTTTTGTTTTATCATGTAAAATTCCACTTTAGACAGTATTTAACGGCAGAAAAGTAGAAAGTGAATAACCGAATAGAGGGTAGAAGAGTAATTTGCACCTCACTATCTCAGTATATATACATTCAGTTCTTTGCTTTCACATTTTTCTAAAAAGAATCTCTTATCTTCTTGTTCCCTTCTTCCATTCCTCTTTATCTATTCCAACCTCGATTTCCTATTTCGTTCAGTTTTTTCTTTTTTTGGTCGGAAACTCTTCACTACGATCTTATCCACCATGATCCATGATTAATTTAATCTAATTTAATTATATTTGTTTCTGTGGTTTCTGTTCTCGTCGGATTGAAGAAAATCGCGAGCGGTGATCGATCGCGATTGTGTTGTGTAGTGTTGTCCTAAGGGACCTGCATATCTTCTATTCCAGGTCTGAATTAAACTTTTTTTTGTCCTTCTTAATTAACAGCTAATTGTAATAATTGCATGATAAGAAGTGAAGTTTCGAACAAAATATCATGGAAGAATTATCAGTTGGGTTAAGGTCTTGTAATTGCAATTAATTTCCCCTAATTTAGAATCGTTATAATATTAATATAATTCGGTTATAACCTTGTTGTGATATAATTAACGCATGTAGATGATGTGTGTAGGACCAGTTGAATAGGTTTGGAGAATGAATTCTGTGCAAGGACCAGTTGTGTGCCCTTCAATCCGTGCCAAGCAGGTAGCCGTCTGCAGCATTCCGATGATCGGAGCGGTGAAAATGAACGATAGACGCATTAGAAGTGAATTTTGGGGTCTCAGTGGCGTTAAGGCTAAACCTGGTTTTCTTTCTTGCCGTATAAACACGGCAAAGTGCAAGACTGTGCATTGTAGTTTTAACTCACCTTCGAATGACAGTGGAAGTACCGCCGGTAATTTCAATGAAAATGATGAAGACTACGTCACCTCCAGTGTGATTGAAGCTGGTATGTTTGACTTACGACCATTTCTATCTATATCAGTAAATTGCTTAATAACTTTTTATTTTATTCCTATTAATACTTTTTTGGGTTTGATATTCATTTTGATCATGTAAACTATTTTTTTCCTATCAATCTTTATATCACTGTAAATTTTCATGTGGGTGTTTCTTATATTGCAGGATATTCATTTTAATTCCAGATAAAGTTTTGGCCGATTGTCTAATTTGTGTTAGTCACGTTATTGGTATGAACTAAAATGAAATTTAAAAAAATTGTGAGAGTTAAACCAGGAACTTTTATAGGAGGACTAAAATGAAAAAAAAAACTCATTATAAGGACTAAAATGTTATTTAGGCCAAAATAAAAAAAATATTACATTATGCATTAGTTTGTCCACTTGTTTCAAATTGGCACGATCAATATTGCGATAAGCTGATATTATCAATGTAGTGCATTGTTTCTAGATAGCATGGTTAGATGAATGATACTAGTATTGAAGTATACCTTAACTAAAAGGTGGGTTTGGGCTGACTGAATGTCTATAATGCCAGTGCAAGAAGCTCTGGCAAACAGTGTCTCCTCCCCATTTAGCTCTTATGAAATACATTTGTTCTGTGATTTTGTTGACTAGTTGAGGTGAAGAGTGGATCAGATGGTTTCATAATCAAAATGAGGGATGGTAGACATTTAAGATGCGTCCATAACAATCCTCAGGGAGGACATCTTCCAGATTATGCACCACATCCTGCTATTGTACTGAAGATGGAAGATGGGACGGGCCTACTTCTCCCCATAATTGTTTGTATGTCTTTCGTATTCCCTATAAGTTTTTACTATTGTTGTTATTGTGGAAATTAGTTCTTGGATTTCATTATGTATCCATACTGTTGTAAGTTTCTGAAATGTCTTTATTTGCAGTGGAGATGCCCAGCGTCTTGCTAATGGCAGCCATACGCAATGTTCCCATAGTATGTTATTTCCGTCAGTTGACTGACCCTTACACATCTGAATACTTCTTCTTTTCTTTGTTCTTCCAAAGATGTGCAATTAATCAAATAATTTATCCAAAAGATTTTGCATTTATGTAATATGGCCCATCGATACTAACTATCTAGCTGCTGTATCAGGCTAGACCTACTTTATATCAAGTAGTAAAGGAGATGATTGACAAGATGGGTTATGAGGTATGATTCTTTTTATCATTATACTTACGTATGATCCTGATTGTATTGTGTTCTTTCCACTAGATTCTACTTGAAATTAAGAATCAACTTGTGTCATTTCCTGCTTCTACAGGTTAAACTTGTCAGAGTTACCAGGAGAGTTCATGAGGCATACTTTGCCCAGTTATATCTTACTAAGGCATTTACTTTTTACTCTTTCCTCTTCTCCCCAACTAAAAAATGAACAAAAGCTCCCAATGTTATATGATGGTTATATTATATTTGGTATAGGTTGGAAATCCTGCAGAATGTGTAAGCTTTGATCTAAGGCCTTCAGACGCTATCAATATTGCAGTAAGATGCAAGGTATAGTCGTAAACTCAGTGTCTGAATAATCTCCTGCATCACATTGCATTTTATTGGTTTGGTTTGTAGTTGTTCACCCCTCCTGCCCCCTGCTGATATTTTGGAAAAAATTAGTGGTTGCAGGATTTTTTTTCGACATTTTTATTATATATAAGGTTAGTGCTGGAGACAGTTTTGTACCCTTTGGATTCACTATTGTATTGTTTTCACTGAGTTCATAAAGTAAGGTTAAATCATAGAATACTTTAAATACAACAGAACTTGTCACTCCAGAGTCATAGACTCCTACAGTAAAGAGTTCTGTCCAAACTACTAGGATGCAAATATGCATGTGTTCAATTATGTCTTAAACTGCTAACATGATTAACTAGCAGAAACACTGGTCTGCCTTTTTGTCTGCATTTCTATTGCCTTAAATTTGCTATATATTATAGTAATTCAACGTTATTTGTCTCTTTAACCTAGACTGTGGTGGAAAAATTATGAATCTACATTCAAATTTTGCATCACATACAGAAAAAAACCTCTCCAAGAATAAGTCTCTTTAACCTTAAATTTGCTATTGCCTTAAATTTGCTATATATTATAGTAATTCAACGTTATTTGTCTCTTTAACCTAGACTGTGGTGGAAAAATTATGAATCTACATTCAAATTTTGCATCACATACAGAAAAAAACCTCTCCAAGAATAAGTAAAATAATTTGAGAACAATATTTACAGTAACAAAATCAAATAGTAAAAAGCAGAACAAATAACATGGACAATTACTGATTTTGTAGGTTACTCTATTACTTTTGTGGAGAATCTTTGTTCTAAGTTCTACAATCTACCCTCTGCCATTTACTAATAAACATAATTCATAAAAACTGGTGTCGGAAGAAAAACTTAAGTCTTTTTTGGCCTTCAAATAAAAAATGTGTGGAGAAATTTTAAATTTTGTTGAACCAAGAAAATTTATTAGAGAAACAAATGAAAATAAGAGAAAGGCACCAATGAGAAGAGAAAGATGGTTGAGCGAAAAGAGAGAGATGACAGATATAAAATAAAAAAAGATGATTGAGCTTACAAGATATGAGAGATATAAAACACAGACAGACTGTTTTTTAATACACTAATAAGCCGCTCTGCAGTTACATCTAATTAAAATTTTGTTTGTCAAATTTTACAATTAAAGTGTATCAAAATTATTTATTTTTAGTGGTGAGCTTCTACATTTACGAAATAATTAGAGGTAAAAAGGTTCTACATAGTGTACACCAAAAGCTGGGTATTTATATATATATATATTTATATATTGTTATAGAGTTATAAATTATACATAAATAATTGCTACTGACAGTTATTAAACCTGTTTAATATGTAATTACTTTTATTTTCTGTTAACAACTGCCATAACTGCCCCGAAATCTCAGTTCCTGTTAGAGACTATTTTATCAAATCCCAAAGTTCTAGTTTGATATCCTTGGAACCACTGTTGGATTGTTTTGATTGAAGGCCAAATCCAAGGGACTATCATAGATTTCACTAGTTTACATCTGTTGTAGGTTCCAATACAAGTCAACAAGTACCTGGCATACAGTGATGGTATGAGAGTAGTTGAATCGGGCAAATTGTCAACACAGCTTCCTGGTATGGATGGCCGATTATTCACTGAAATGGACAGGTAAGTTTGTGGAAAATATACAATACTTATAAGGCTATATAACTTGTCTGTAGTTGTGTAGTCTCTGTTCATGGTAACTTTTATTTATAAAAAATATAAATCTTGGAATAAGTCTCTTCATCATCAGTACTTCTTCCATTGTGATAAAACATCTTCTCACTAAAAGGGGACATAATTGCAGGCCAAGTGGTCAACCTTGTGTTGAGACAACCGAGTTCAATCTTTTAAACAACATGTTGAAAGCTGTTGTTGAAGAGCGCTATAAAGATGCTGGTAATAATTGTTATTATTGTTTCTTTAATCTATTTTTTTTTTTGTGATTTTGAGATATATCTTTTTAATGTATGACGCATGACAAAAGTTCTTGGACGTTGTATGTGATTGATGATAGTGGCAGCCAACATGTCCCTAGTCAATGGTATTGGTTTGATATTTTTGCCCTTAGTAGCTGGAGTGGCATCAGCTTGTTAATTTTTCTCTTGGTTGAGGATCCTCTCATGTTAATGTTCTTAAAATCAAGACTTTTTCTTATCAGTTACACAAGTGGTTCCTAATTCTTTATTCTCATCACCATTAGGTAGTCTGTAAGCATCTGGTATCATCCATCAGTTTTAGTCAAAACAAGTTTGTATGCCATATCACCAGAGCATGCTTTTGCTGAGCATTTATAGGTTTAATTTTTACCTGTATTTTTATTTTTATATACTTTTGAAGCTTAACATGATTTTGGAATCAATATTACATCTATTATTGACTACTATAGTATTAATTGTACGCCTCTGATGTTACTTACACATCTCATGTTTTATACGCAACCCCAGCTTTGTTCAGGGACAAACTTAATCAACTTAGGGCGGGGAAAAACACGAATAACAGGTTTGAAGCTCTTATATGACACGACAAGTTAATATTCTGTGAAAGAATTCCATGCCCGAGTCATTTAAACCCAATCCAGAACCGTCTTTTGGCCTTTTTGTTCTGTTGTACAGCTTTAATGAACGTTGACAACTTTTGTTTTGTTGCAGGTTCTGAATGCTTTAATTGTAAATACAATCTTATATTAGAATGGCGATGGGGTTCTGGTACAGCTGAGAGCTGATTGCGGTCATGTCTCTCCCTTCCTCGGTCTATAAATGCTTACATTTTCTGTGAATAATTTGTAAATATTCCTAAACATTATAATGTTAATGCAATCACGTGCAACTTTTCACTACTTTTCAGAGACTTGTTTCAATCCTCAAAAGATGTTAATATGTAATGTGGTTTTTTATCAGTATGTGACTGATTGATGTGTTTCGCCGTGTTATTAAAATACTTGGGTTGGTTAGATAAATTAGTGTAAACATATTACTCAGTTCCCAGTTAAATATACATTTTGGTATATTTAGTGCAGCTAATCCTTCCAAAGAAGGAAATCGTCTAATATATGGACGATTTTTCGACAACTTTACAGTATATTAGAAACAGAATATTATATATAGTGTTCTTTTCTTTCTAGAAAGAGCAAGCCAAGTGCCTTACGGTTGAAGGAAAGTCCATGGTCACAACTTGCGCGACGATTGGTAAAACCAAAATGTTTATTAATAATATTAATACTATCTTTACTTGGACTTGAAAACACCTAAAAAGGAATCATTGCGTGAATACATAAGATTATGATTACAATTTCTTATAATAGAATAATTGGACCGGGCTTTCCGTTCATTTGAAAAATCATATTACACAGATTATATAAAAATGATTACAAACACTTAATGAAAGTCAATCTCGATCATACAATGATAGGTGATGAAATAAAAATCATTAGTGAACCATAAAAATGAAAAAAAATAAAGTTGACGAGGAAGGCGTAGATAGATAGCATAGCACCAAACAACCAACCACCACCGCACCGACGGCCAATTCCCGCCAAAGTTAGAGATAACAATAATGGTGGATTGACCTGAAAACAAGGCAAGGTGGCTAATAATGCAACACTGGTAGGACCCCCTAAATGAAAAACCATATCATGTGAGATTCCTGTGTTGTGTCTTTATAATATAAAATAATATCATTTTTATTTTATATAAAAAAAGTGTAAACAGTAATTTAGTTTTTATAGTTGTATTTTTATTCATTTTGGTTATTGTATCTGTTTTTTATGTTAATATTATGGTTAAATATGTTTTTGGTCCCTTAATTTTCGGTAAAAATTGGAATTAGTCCATCTTCAAAATTTTAGTCCAATTTAGTCCTTTAACTTCTGAAATATGTGAATTTAGTCCTTTTAACGAGATTTTGTTAAGTTTATTTAAAGTTTTAAACATTTTTCTTCATAGTATTTGAGTTGTTTACATCATTTAATACGTTTTTGCTTAAATGTTAGTTAAGAAATTATCATAAAATACAAACTAAATTAGACTAAAATTTTAAAGAGGAACTAATTCTCCAATTTTCAGTGAGAGTTAAAAGATAAAAAACATATTTAACTCTTAATATTATTTAAGAATGTAACATGTCAAATTTAAGTTTATCACGTGATATAATCTGGTCATTTTATTTTAAATTTTGACATTTGATATCTTCTAAATAAAAAATTATCAAATTTTTACGCAAATTTGAATTTAAATATATGATAATTTCAAATGGTATCAATTTAATAAAAATAGCCACATTAATTTTTTTTTGACAAAAATAAATACGCATTATGTTTTTTTTTCCTCGAGTAAAAAAGAAAATATAAAATTAAAATTGTTTATTTTATTATACACAATAAATACAACAATTTAAAAAAAAATTAAAATAACAAATTATATTTATTAATGCAAAATTAAAAACGAGTTATATGGTGTTGGGCTCAATATATTATTATTGGAATCACGAGGTATCCGAATCCCAAAAGAATTGACCATGTAAAACAAGAAAAAGATTATGTCAATAACTTGTAGATTTAAACTCTCTCATTGCTTTGAAGTGATCCAAAACTAAACACTTCTTACATTGAAACGCCATCTCCCATCTTAAATTTGTTATTTTGTATCATATATCAAAACGTCACTGCCAAATAACATTTATAATATCCATTATTAGATTTCTTTACATTAATTATCTATCACTAAAATATCTTCAATAAGCTAAATTATATTTTTTTTGTTGGATTTTATCATTAAAGCCCTAAAGCATATAATAATATAATAATTTATTTAAGTGAGGAGTCTCATGGAGAAATGATTGAGTGCAGAAACATTTAAATAATAAAATTGTATGAATTTGACTCTGTGGCTGGCTGAGAAGGCAGCAACCTTCTCTGACTTTAAATTTACAGTTTGTGAAACATTTTTATCTTCTCTTCAATTTCTCTCTCTCTCTTTCTCCTCTGCCGACATCTTCTATCTATCTTAAACGAACTTCTGTCCAATACAATAAAACATCATAATTATCGTAATCTTTTCGGTTTTCGGTTCTGCCTTAGGTTTCTGTTCCACTGAATTGGTTTTGGTTTTATCTGTTGGGGCCTTCATTTTCATGTTTTCTTTCAACCACAAAACATCTTTCGTATTCATCTAACAGTCTTCACATGTCAGGGCCGCTTGATCGGTTCGCACGTCCCTGTGAGTACCAGTATCTTCGTTTTTTTTCTTTTCACAATTTTCTCAATTCAACGCAAAAATCACATCTTTACGGATTCGATCATCTTGTTTTTTTTTTTTTTATCTGGGTCACCAAATGAACTTCAATTATGGTTTAGTTAAGCTGAATTTAATTCAGTACTAATCCAATAGTGCATGCATAGATTTCGCAATTGAGTAGTACTGTAGTGGTTTGATAATCGATCTCTTCGGATTTGGCTTTAATGAAGAATTTAAAGCTTACTAATTTGTGAGTTTGGGTCAAATTATGAGCTTTTGGAATGTAATTGGAATGAATTGTGGTGAAACTTTGCTTGATAGGCTTTGAGGGGTTTTCTGGTCACGATGAAAGGAGGGAGAGGAGATCCGATTTTGAGAATTCAGAGGATGATCGGAGAACAAGAATTGGCAGTTTGAAAAAGAAAGCAATCAATGCTTCAAGCAAGTTCAGACATTCTCTTAGGAAGAAGAGCAGCAGAAGGAAGAGCGCAAGCCGAAGCAATTCGGTTTCCATTGAGGATGTTCGAGATGTTAAGGAGCTCCAAGCAGTGGATGCTTTTCGACAGGCACTTATGTCAGAAAACTTGTTGCCATCAAGACATGATGACTATCATATGTTACTAAGGTTACTGCCCCTTATCACTTATATTGTTAATTTGTTATGCCTTCAGTAACTACAACTCATCTATAACAGATTGGTTTTAACCATGGCCTTCATTATTTCAAACTACACAAAAAGGTCATGACATTTTGATTATGGCATATGTTGTTTGCATAAAATGGTGTCTTTGCACATTCATAGTAGCATGCTTCTAACACAGATAACTTGTTTGCCTCTTGGAGTATAATATATAACTTGAGTTGACTGATGCTGTTGCAGATTCTTGAAAGCAAGGAAATTTGATATTGAGAAAGCAAAGCACATGTGGGCCAACATGATCCAATGGAGGAAAGAGTATGGTACTGATACGATTATGGAGGTGAGTCATTTGAATTGAAAAATATATTTAACTTATTTGGTTTTCATCTTGGTTGATCATGTTTGGTTTGATCAACTTTACATTTTTTGTTTTCTGAATTCATTGTTAATGCTATCAATATTTCTGGTGTCCTGTCTTTATCTTTAGGATTTTGAATTCAGTGAGTTGACTGAAGTCCTGCAGTACTATCCACATGGTTATCATGGGGTGGATAAGGATGGAAGACCTGTTTATATTGAAAGGTTAGGCAAAGTTGATCCCTGTAAGCTTATGCAAGTGACTACCATAGAAAGGTATTTGAGATACCATGTGCAGGGTTTTGAGCAAACGTTTGCTGTTAAGTTTCCTGCATGCTCTATTGCTGCAAAGAGACATATAGATTCAAGTACAACCATTTTGGACGTTCATGGTGTGGTAGGTTGTTTGTCTTAAATGGTCTGCAAAGTTTCCTTCCACTATTTTAATTTATTGTAGTCGATAATCACTGTGGTTACTATGCTGCTTTATGCTTCCAGGGTTTCAAAAACCTAACCAAATCTGCACGGGAACTCATCATGCGGCTGCAGAAAATTGATGGCGATTACTATCCCGAAGTATGCAACTTTAGTCATAACTATTTCTCTTGGTGGTTTTCAATTCTTGAGGGTTTCTGAACTTGTTATGCTGCTATCTCTTCTGTTCTAATCTATACAAGTTTCTGTGCAGACATTATGTCAAATGTATATAATCAATGCTGGTCCTGGTTTTAAGCTGCTTTGGAACACAGTGAAATCCTTTCTTGATCCCAAAACTACTTCAAAGATAAATGTACGTGTTAATTAATGTGATCTTTTATTCGTTCTGTTTTACAATTTTATAGGATTTCAAAGACTAATCATCTTTTACAGTTACCAAAGATAGTCTTATTGGTACAGTTTTAACTGATACTTCAATGTTCCATTAGGTTCTTGGAAACAAGTTCCAGAACAAATTACTTGAGATTATTGATGCGAGGTAACTATTCAGTAGTTTTTGTAAATGATGTACTTGTCAATCAACTTGTATAGTTATTTGGAAATTCTGACTATCTGTGTGTTTTTCCAGTGAGCTGCCAGAATTTCTAGGTGGTAGTTGCACTTGTACAGATCAAGGTGGTTGTATGAGGTCTGATAAGGGTCCATGGCAGGATCCAAATATTTTAAAGGTTTTCTACCTATCATTTAATATTTAGACTCTGCTTTTCACGAAATGTTTATTATGCTTCTGTGACTCAGCTAGAACAGTTGTGTGCATGCAGATGGTTCTCAGTGGCGAAGTGCAATGTTCAAGGCAAATAGTAACGGTTTCTAACGATGAGGGCACCATTATAGAATGTGACAAGGCATGCTTTCCAATGGTATAGCCATTTCAGACACTTCATGAATGAAAACTTTCAGATTTTATACTTCTATCAGCTCTTTGTATGTTTATTCATCCATCCATTCTTAGACACTTCATGAATGAGAGAACATTTTATGATTCTTATCAACTCTTTGTTTTGGATCTTGTTAGCCAATAAGAAGTAGTGATACATCAACTGCAGAATCAGGATCTGAAGTTGAAGACATCACTTCTCCCAAAGCAAGTGGAAATTATACAAACCCTAGACTAACTCCTGTTCATGAAGAAGTAAGTCATCCTGAAATTGATATTGTTGCAAAAAGAAACAAAAGATGGAAAAATGTTGCAGTAACTGAAATACAACTGCTTTGATGTTTTCCCAGGCAAGACTGATTGGTAAGGCTAATCTCTCTGGCGGTTTCTCTGAGTTTGATGAGTTTATTCCCATGGTTGACAAGGCCGTTGACCTCGGATGGAAGGAGAAACAAGTGACAACTCAAAACTCGAAAAGTTCAACAGGTTAGAGACTTGATGCATATTCCCTGAAGTTGTTGACTCTGATATGCTCCTATTTTAACTGGCTTTCTCACATTTTTTTGAAGCCTTACGGAATGGAGTAAAACAGAAACATATTCTTTGCAAATTCAAAATATTTACTGTTGTGCTTAACACATGTAATGTATTTGTTGCAGAAAATTTCCTTCTGAGGACTGGAAAATCTGGTGGAAAGTGTGCACATATCTGGATTGTTATTGTGGGCTTCTTTGTTGCCATCTTTACTCTTGTTCGTTCACTAGCATTTCAAGTGACTAAGAGAATAAAGGACACTGAATCTGATTCTACCAAAAACACACCTAACATGACCGTTGATTCAATAGCCAAGGAAGAATCTCGTCCCCCATCTCCTGTTCCTAGATTAACAAAGACAGAACTTGTGTCATCTGCTTTGAAACGCCTTGGTGAGCTCGAAGAGAAGGTTGACATGCTACAGTCAAAACCAAATGTGATGCCATATGAGAAAGAGGAGCTGCTGAATGCTGCTGTTTATCGTGTGGATGCATTGGAAGCAGAACTGATTGCTACAAAGAAGGTAAAACAACTACTATTCTTTATTCAAGTCTCAATTTTTAAGAAAAAGGTTTGCATGCTTGACTATTGTGAATGTGAACTTGTGTATAAGTTGAGTCTCTGTATGACTATTATCTTTTGAGGGTGCTAATGTGTATTGGAAGTCTCACATCGATTAGAGATAAAGTTAATTTACAATACTATTCCTAAACAGGCTTTATACGAAGCATTGATCAGACAAGAAGAACTTCTGGCATATATAGATCGTCAGGAAAGAAGTAAATTCGCGGTATGTAAACAAATTTGCATTTTTTATGGTAATTGTTACTATCTTGATTCGGAACTCTTAAAAAAGTTAGTTCAATCTTTTTGTGGCAGAAAAAGAAGTTTTGCTGGTGAAGAGATAACTGTACAGAACGGAGCTGTTTGGCAGATTGATGGAGATATATATATATATATATATATATATATATATATATATATATATATTACTTTTTTTCCTGTTTGTATATTTTACCTGCACAGTACTTTTATCTTCAATATGGCTTGTTGTCTGTTTTCATCACAAAATTCTTATATCATGGAATTCTTCTTACACGTCTACTTTTCTCTCACCCAATTTTAATATACATGAATTTGACTGCTGAATTATAGCTAAGTGTATGATAAATGAAACTTGATTCACCTTTTAAGTGTAGAATTCTTTTATAATATTATCAATGCCTTAAATATCATGTTGAAATGGCACCAAAGAAGTCAAGACACTAAACTTATTCACATAATTTTACAGCAATATATCTTATTCATGTATTTTGACCTCAATTTTCTTAGGAAAAATGCTCCTTTCTTATTAATAGAAAGAACAAGCAGTTTTTGTACGTTTATACCCTCTTAGTATAATTTAATAATTTAAACTATATAAGAAAATGAAGAATTATTTCATGGATAATAATTACACCAATTTCATTCTCATTATCTTTAATTATTAAATTAAAGTTTTAGGTCAACTGACAAAAAATTTTCCATCGTAAGTTTATATAAGAAAACAATGCCACACACAGATGTCGACAAAAGAACTGTAATATGCACTTTTCTTATTTAAAGTTGAAATGTTTCTCTTAAAATTTGTTTTCGGTCTTCTAATTATTGAACCGATCTTGAACATACTGGTCACACCAGATCATATATCAGTAAATACAAGATTTCCGTTCTATCAAACCAGTTACAAGTCCAATGTTCAAGTGTTCCTGTTGCTAAGAAAGAAATTCTGAACATTAGTCTTAAAAACACTCAGCAACATAGGAAATGTCACGTACACATATACTGATATCCAAATGACCTTGTCTCCGCAATTCTGCAAGAAATTTACAATCTGCCAATGAGGTCTGACAAATCTTAATTCGATCTAACACAGCAAGGCAATACAACATTGTCAACCCATAATGCTATGTTACAATTTTCTGCTAAATTTTCTTGTATTAGTTCTTTTACTGTACTTTCAAAATATATTTCTAAACACTAATTTTGACATTTTAAAATATAAAGTATTAATGTGTCAAGACAGCAGAAGACAACATAAAAAAGAAACTCAACGTAGAATCTGAAATCATTTTGGACCCGTTAATTTGATTAAAAAAACATTAACAATCTAAATTTCTGTTCTTGCAGATTTTGCAGTAAGACAAGGGTGGACTGAACAAAGAATTGGTTAGCCTTACCTGTTATACCAAAGCAACGACCAACAAAACCAAATCAAACTCAAAATGTGAAAAAAATATTAAAGAAAGAATAGGTTGGCCTTCCCATGTTTTTACAGCTTAGTTTCCATGTATGTAAACAGATAAAGTGTTTTATCTGTCAAAGAAATTAACAATAGTTTGAGTGGAACAAACCAGAATAATAAGTTAATTACATGATGGAACAGTGACTATACCCTTCATCAACAGTCACATACCAGTCATGCCACACATCAAATCTCTGACACAAATTCGGAGTACGAGAAACAACATCCTTTTTTTTCTCTTCTTTCTTCTGATGTTCTTTCTTTTCTTCCTTTGAGGAGCCAAAACTCACAATTGTTGCTGATTTTCTGAACTTTCTAACATTCTTTATTATCCTTACTGGATCAGCCTCACCAACTACTGTCACTGTGTTTTTGTCTGGGTCTAGGACAATGGAATTAATTCCTGCAACCGTTGCAATTAACTTCATCACCTTTCTCTTGCATTTTGAACACCGAAGTTCTACTGACATCACAGTTTTCTGCAACACACAAGTACTTAAGATAAGTTATTACTTTCCCTTACAAAAAGTACATAAATCTTACACCATTGTGAAACAAAACAGCTGAAAGTACTTTAAGTATAGGACTCTACGAGGTGATAGGTCCTAAGATTTGTTTGTTACATTAAATAACAAAAATAACTTTATCATGTGGAAGTTTATGAAACATAAACCTTGGACATGATTGTGGAGTCTATAATTAGCCACAATGCCGGAACAAGCTGGTACAGAAACAAGAATCAAACTTTGCTGTGTTATTTATCTCCCATCTATTATTCCCTGAATAAGCTTTCATGAATTTATGGCACCATTTTCCCCCATGTTCTACTCAAGAAGTTTGGTTGAAGATTAAATATAGTGTCACTTTATCAATGCTGGCAGTGGTTGGTAATCAGTGACATGCATGTCTGAAAATAACGTAATAAGGATGCGATATGGTTGTCAATGCCATCATTTACTTCATCTAACTACAAAATTTATATTAATTACTGATAAATGGAATATTCTATAACTGCTGTAATATATTTTGTTACATTCACTATTTTTCTGTGTAATTTTTGAAGAAAAACAATCATGTAGAAATAGTATGAACAGAGCTTTTTCATTGTCCTCTGCAGTATGAGTTGGGAGAATTTTTTGCTTCATCTTTTACCATTGTCTCAGTATTTTAGTAACCATTATGGAGTCGAATTTGGATGAAAGAAGTGATTTGAAATACTTTGTTTTATAAGTTCCTCCGTAAGTACTTTTAAGAATTTTTTTTTACAAACTAATTTTAATTTATAAAAATTATTTTCTGTTGGTGGAGAAAACTTAAAAATAAACACAAGCGTGAATGAAAGAATAATGTAAAAAAAATAAGAAATAAAAATCATTGTGTCACAAGAATTAGTATAAATGATATTATTCTCCTTGTTTGCATAAGAAAACTAAAATGACTTGTCAAACATAACCATAATATAATTGTGGTGACGAAGTTTTTGGAACTAAATAAGATCATAATGAATTCATTATTCTTAATCTTATCTTCAAAATTAATTTATAATTGAGCTAATTAAGACTTACATGCCGATTACTAACTAATATTTCTTACACAACTTGTAACCAAATTTGAAGTGAAATCTATTTTGGGTTATTTTCCACAAGAATCGCTGGAATATATCAAATTAAAAGCCTTTGATGAAAACAATTATTAAAATAATTAATAAATATAAAAAAGAAGTGAAACTATATATTTATTGCTTGAAATTGATTGCGGTGTGTGAGATAGACATTACTATGGTGAATTATATACTCAACTGATTCAAGTCGTTTCTCTTGTTCCAGTTTACTACCAAATCAACCTTGTAGATAATAAAAATGACTACATTGATAATTCATAACAGTAAAAAGTCCTGAGTATCTAAAACAAAACATTCAACTAAACACTAGCAAAAGTCAACTACAAATTTCCTGAATTGGAATTATCAATCATCTTCTAAATCCAAGCCTTTATCATTTTCACTATTATTTTGTCTGTAGAATTCAGTCCCCAAAATTAAAACCCCAGAAATATCTTTCCAAAACATCTTACTGTCTCTCTTGAAAGGAACTTTTTAGAATCATTACTGCTCCTGTTTGGTCTGCTACAACTGCTCCACTACAGCAATCCCTGTAGCAGGCAGAGGATGCTGTGGAAATAATAAGGGGAATTTATCATGATAATAAACAAGCTTCCAAAAACCAAAATATTGTGCAGAACACTAACACTAAATATGTTTTTCTTGAAAAAGGTTATTTTCATATGAAGATCATATTTCAGGAAGCAACATATGCAGGGAGTAGAAGAAAAATAAAAATACAAACACATACATAAACAGAGGAATCGACAGCCCCAACATATACAGAAAATTGAAAGTTGTAGTGCAATACAGCAAACGAGAAGAGTAATGAAGCAGAACACGAGCTGTTTCTATCTTCATCTTGAATAATATTACATCATTTTGGAAATAAGAGAAGAACACCATCGAACCTATTAAATATTAACTTACACCATTACATGCCTTCAAGCCTGTCACTTCATTTCTTCCTCGATCCATTTTGATCTTTTGTCTGTAGCGGCTCACTATCTTCTTATCTAATTCATAGTAGTCTCTCACTTTACTCAAGCGTTTTAAATCAAGGTCGATAAAATACACCTAATATAGATCAAATTGCAAATGAACTCAGATGTTCAATGTATAGAATTACAGCTAAAGCTCATTTTTATATAAAGGAAACCATAATTAAGAACCATATCATTCAGATTATGATATTCATGATGAAAACTTTTGCATGTTGGTATTGCTTTCTCTTTAACAAAAAATAAGTGCAATGAGTACAATACACCCAAAATTCCAACAAATAATAACAATGAAAGATTTCTGCCTACCTTAAAATCAAAGGTCTGCTTAGTTGACTCAAGGTATACATTATTGTACACCAATCCAGAATCCTCCTCATTCCTTGGTCTAAAACACAACATCAAACTGCAGTCTTTTGCAGTTGCTGCTATCAGGTAGTCCTTTACTATTCTCAAGCTTTCATCAAATGAAGCTGAATGCAAAGAGGCATATATTTTTGCCTGTTCTTCACTCAATTCCTTACACACCATGCACTGTTCAGAAGTAATGTTATAATATGCATGAATGACTCCTTCTATGTCAACACTATCAAGCTTCTGAACCTCCAGGAGCTTATCAAGAACTCCTGACTTTTGCAAAGCCTCAGTAACAAGATTAAGTAAGTTCTCTGTGCACAGACCATCATCAACTTCAATGACCGACTTAAGCTCATCTTCAAATTTTTGAGCAATACACACATCTGTATTTTTTGCAACACCTCCTAGACCTCCAAGTATGAGAGAGCCATTTAAAAATACACGGAAATTGTTTTGAGGAGTTATAAGGAGACCTTTAATAGCTTTCTGAATTCTTTCCGTAGATCCAGAGAATAGATCAAGGGGATTGTACTCACTTAGCCGTGATATCTGCATACATATTCAAAGAATTTTTGGTTCAGATTTAATGCTAAAAATAATTGACATTGGCAGTCATAACGTCAATCAAAAGACACAGAATTAAAAGCTGAGCCAAGAACTTATGAAAACAAGAAGTATGAACCATGTAGCCACTAGATAAATAAAATGTAAAATCGTGTGAGATGTACCTCTCCTTGATGCAATTTCAGTATTTGGTGCATTTCAAATCGTGTTATTCTCCTTTTGCTAGCATTTCCTTCAGATATGAATCTTGAAAATGGAAGGAATCCACATTTGGGCTACTTTTTGAGATAAAATATAAGTTATTGTTACAAACAAGCAAAAGACAAAGACCGAGAGGAAAGGGATGAAGGTGAGATGAAGATATTCAATATAAGCTAAGGTATTATTTAAGGAGAGAAAAATAATGAGACAATACCTTTATCTCAACAGATATGCAGGGGCTAGGTCTTGGACTTCCTGAAATGAAACAAGAAGCTTAATACAAAACTTTCAAAAATCTGTCAAGTTTATGTACTGACTTCTCAAACTTGAAATTGATGATATATGTTGGAAATCTCAAATTGACTAAAGGTATGACCAAACCAAATTGTAGTATATAGGTGAGTGCAGACTTTATCTTACAAGCTATTGAGTTAGATTTAATGTTTGTGAGGTTAAGCTTAAAACCTACTTTCTTAAAATATCTCAGCTAGGTATGATACAGTGCTACTACATATTGGATATTTAATTTAAAAGGGAAAACAGAAAAGTGTCAACAGGTAGAAGCAAGATCACATATCATTACCATGAGCAAAAAGTGAATGATCGGACATGAGAAGGCCAAAATCACAATGTGTATCAACCTGCGCAGCATCAACTCGCCACACAGGACGTTGATCAGTAACATTCTTCTCAACTAACTCAAGGAATTCCCTGGTCACCAGGATGTGCGTCTAACAAATACCAAAGAGTAATAGGTCAAGGATCAGAAACACAATCAACAACTTTCTCACTCAACATCTTAGGCACTTCATTCCAGAAATCAAATCAAATCAATTCAATAAACCTATTTTCATCTTTAGCAAAATTGTTCAGAATGGAGACTACCAATAACCATCTTAAAATGGTGCGTTAGGCAGCACCTGATTTGGAAACCCTAAGTTAGAAAACATGATAATGATGAAAATTGATTCGTTTCCGTGATTTGTGACAATCATTAGCTTTTCTAGTTGTTGTAATTAGAACAATGGTTCACACTTTCCTAGTTACAGCTAGGATTTAGACCTAAGTCCATCTCAAAAGCTAGTTCATTAAGTGAAAATTGTCTCCCACTCATAAATACTAATGTGGTCACATTACTAGTCAAGGAATGATCTCCAACACATGTGATAAAAATTAACACTTCCAGTCAATAAAACAACTTTCAATTATGGGTTTCTGACAAAAAATCTAGAAGAGAGACAATGCAAAGTCATTGACTGACATTCATACATACATACATACCCCAGCATCAACATAATTGGAACCAAGTAAGGGCTTCATGACATGCTCCACATATAGTTGACCAACAATTTCCTTGTCAGAAGAGGAAATAAGTTGATCCACATCTTTCCAGAGGATACGTTCTTGAGGAGTCAAAGCTATGCTATTCCTCACACTCACACCCTTTGCCTCCAATCCATTCTTCGGAGCCTTACGTAATCGGATCACTTTCCCAATCTACGCACACAAAAATGCACATTAAAATTTGTTTGGGGTTCATCCAAGCAAACAATTCAGTTGCTACAAGCATAACAAAGAAAGAAAGAAAGAAAGAGAAATAAAGAACACACAAAAGAAGGAGAGGATCCAGCGTAAGCGAGCACAAGATTAACAGCTCCTTCTCCTCTGTAAACCCAATCAGCTGCATCCTCCTCTTTCAAAGTGAGTGCCATCTGTTTCACAATCAAATCTTGTCAAGCATTTCATCAAACACTAACACCACAATCCAAAGAAGAAAGAGTACCTTTTCTTCAAAAGGGAGAAAATTGGAATGCAGCCACTACTCCCAAGTTCTAACCACAGGAACAAAACCAATTTGACATTAAAAGATGCTAAATTATGTTGTCTTTGATTCTGTTCGAAAAGAAAAAATGCTAATGTTATCTTAGTTTCTGTTCTAAACAGTAAGAAGGGGAATATAATAACCAACTATGCAAAAGAATCACATGCTGTCTCTCTGTTAGAGCTTTACGTGTCGATGCTCACAAACAAATAATTAACGAATTACTCGATATCGGATTAAATGAATTTTTTTCCTTAATTTTCGATAAATTTTAAAATTAATCTATTTTAAAATTTTGGATTAAATTAGTCTATTATCTTTCGTATTACGTAAATTTAATTCTTTTAAATTTTATTAGGTTTATTTGATGTTTTATATACATTGTAGGAGGATTGTATTTGAGTTGTTTATACTATTTGACATATTCTTATTTCAATTTTAAGTCAAATACTATTATGAAACATGTTTGAAATGTCAAATAAACTTAATAAAATTTGATTAAAATGATTAAATTCACATATTTTGAAAGATGAAGAACTAAATTGGTTTAAAATTTTAAAATGAACTAATTTTAAAATATTCATTTAAAGTTAAGTGACAAAAAATATATTTAATTTTTTTTAATCAATGAGAAAATTAATGATATTTAGGTAAAAGTTATGGAGAATCATAATACTATTAATATAGACCGTAATTGTATCTTAGCTATACAATTACCAGTATTAAATACTCAATTTTGAGAAAAAAAAATGTTTCGTGTTAATATAACAAATATTAAATGGATATTACTTGTAACGTTATAAAATTACTAATGAAAGGAAAATTGTATAAAAATAGTATTTTTTTTTACTGAAAAATAATAGGAAAACATATTAAAATATGTAGAAACATTTACCTTTGTTCGGATTGAGTAAATATTTATAAATGATTTTTTTTTATAAATTAGTTTATGTATCGTTAAAAATAAAAAATTAGAAAAATGACAGAAATTCTCCAAATTTATAACACTTAATTTTGAAAGGTCAGATAGTTTTTTTTTTTTTTTATCAAACGGTTCATGTAATATGAACTTCTTTTATGAGAAATGAATACGTAAAAGTGATTTTAATGTGTTCTGCAACAAAATATAATAGGCACAGATAATGTCGTGATTAATATATAAAAATAATCATGACATATCAAAACTTGTTTTTTTTGAATGCTTTTGAAGTATATATATATATATATATATATATATATATATATATATATATATATATATATATATATATTTTTTTTTGTTTATTTTTTTTATATTTTAATTTTTCAAACATCACAATTTTCTAATTCAATTTTAGAGACTAAATAGAAAACCTGTTATAATTCGAAATGACTTTTTAAAAATAAATCAATAAAAAAATTGTAGTTAATTTAATTTTTATTATAGAATAAAAAATTAAATTAATTAGATAATATATTGAATTATTAAAATATTATTGATTAAAATTTAATTAGAAAACCGTAATATAAAATAATTAATTATGATGACATAATTCATAAATTAAAAATAAAATTAAAAGATTATTTAAAACTTTAAAATTTATTTACTTAAATAATTATTTTTTGTTGACAAAATAAGCCTATCATCTATCCATATCCATGCGTGGTTTTTATGATGCCAAAGTCAATTGAAATTATTCTAGTGGTGTTAATCTAGAATCATTGTATTCCAACTCTTGAAATCAACCTAATCCAATTGTTTTGAACATTAACATTATTAATTAGGATAAGTATGAACTAAGAATAGTTTTTCTATAACTCAATAATTGATTATCTTATTTATCCAATCAATTATGTTGTTCACTAGAGTCATTGGATTTCAAATATGAACTTGATAATCGATTATATTACTTCTCTAATCAATTTATTTCAAGAGCATTATTGTCTTTGTAAACAAACCTTTATTAACATTTTGAGACATGACATTTTTTTAATTTTAGGCTATTGAAATATTGAGAATAAAGAATTCTTTAGATCTTGGAAGATCACATTGATAGATTTTCTATGATTCTTGAAGAAGCTTTGAGGATGGGTGTGATTTTGAGAGTTGCTTGTCATTAAGGAATAATGGTAAATTTTGCAAATTAAGGTGTATTGGTTCCTTTAATTTTTTTTGTATATTTCATTTCTTTATAGTGCCTTCACTATGTGGTAAAATTTTGATTACAATTATCCATAACATTGCAATAGGATATAATTGCTCTCCATCCAACAATCGTAAATATTCAAATACCAATTTTTAAAAAAAGATAACAAAAAGTTGGTTAAATTTTAAATTTTTCATATTTATTACTAAATATTAAAATAATTTACTTCATCAAGTATCAAGTTTTTTTTTTTGTTTTAATCCGTTTATTATTTTGTGTTTATTTCATTACTCATTATATTATAATAAAACATAAATATTTTATTTAAACCTATCACTAATTTATTATGTTTCTCATCTAACCATATATATTTGTATTAATGTTTATGAAATATTTTATTATGTTTAGGTTACAAATATAGTAAATGTTAAAACATTTACTATAGAGTAACTTTCTTCGGAGAAAGAAAGTCATAAGCAAATTTTATTGTTTTTTCATGTTTTTTTTCTCTCACTATTTGTGATCGTAGTTAGAAATAACACACAATTTAAGATGTAATAGCTTATATTGTTATTTACTATATTTATATTTTTTCAGTGCTTAATTACGAAATTGGAATTTATTACGTTATATAGTTTGATCTTCAAAATTTTAATAATAAATAGTTATAGTCTTCCTAACTTAATTATGATTTTCTTTTGTTTATATGTTAAACGATAAGAGATTTTAGGTTAGTATTTAAGTTATTTACATCATTTAATACGTTTCAATTTAAATATCAGTTTAAAATATTATTTAACATATAAAAGTAATATCATTAAGTTGAAATGACTATACATTTAATTTTTAAATTTAGGATAAAAATATATTAAAATTTGAGACATATATTAATTTTACATATACCTTATATATTTACATATTTATTTATTTGTTGTATGATAATTTTATTTTTAAAATAACATAATATAAGATATTGTTTTGATTTCTGGATTATTGAAATAATATTTTTAGAATTAATCATCGCATCTAAAATATTATTTAATTAAGAGTGCGGTGTTGTATCATTATTTTGTTTGTAAAAGACCGTCTTAAAAATTCAATAAAGAAAATGTGTTTTTAAATTATTTTTGAAAAAAAAGATTGTTAAAAAGCTGAATTAATATTTAAGAGTCGAGAGCGGTCTCTGTAAGATCATATTTAAATTAAAATTAAATTTTTTAACCAGTGTTAATATAAAAAAATTATAAATTAATTTGATATGGGATATCTTAAAATATATTGTTCAGACAAATTGACGAAGAGATGTCGACGAATTAAATGAGTTTATAACATGAAAAAAATGAGGTCGACGAAGACATTAGGAAGAATAAGGAATTGATTAATGAGTAAGACAAAGTTAGAAGCCACCGTATGATACGTGTATATAAAAAATAATAATGTTATAATAATTAAATTTTGACAATTTTTTCTTATAATCTGAATTGACATACTTTAAATAAGTTTAGAATATAAAAAAATATAAAAAAAAATAAAAAACTATTTAAAAAAAATGACAGGTTTAATTAGTCAGATGATACCTACTTTTATTTAGATGTATCAGTTTGACACCCACTTTTAAAAATATGTCCATTGAGTCTCAACTTTTGAAAAGATGTCTCAATTATGTCATTTTCAGCAAAAAATAACACGTTAACAATATTGATGTTTAAAATGACTTACGAAATTAAGTATTGATATTTATATCAAAATTTAGTGGTAAAAGTCATGAATTAAGTTAACGGCTTTAGTAAGTTTGTTTGAAAGAAACCTGATTAAAATACTTTTTTTTTTTAAAGTTGGGACTAGATTGACACATTTTTAAAAACGGATATCAAATTGACACATCTAAACGAAAAGTGAGTATCATCCGACTAATTAAAAGAAAATATGACAACTTATATTGTTATATAAAATTATTAAAATTTAGTTGTTACAGTCTAATTTAAAAAGAAAAAATTCTTAGGTGGTGGAATAAACATGAATGACCACACAAGATAGAAATAAAAAAATTTGGATCACTACTTTATACATGAATATGTACCAAAATTTCCAAAGTCATAGAATAATGAATGGAGTGGAGTTCTTATACAGTGTGTTATTTTGGTGAATCTTGTCTTTTGGGGATCACCACTCTTTTTTAGAGTTGAAATCGATAAGGTAAATATCTCACTCGTCTTCTCTCTCATTTCAGTTTAGATCACATAATGGCACGTTTTCCTTTTGTTTTCTGTGTTCTTAATTGCCAAAACCTGATATCGTTTTCAAATTCTATTATTTCGATCAAAGTACCAAAACACGACGTTGAAACGTGAAACACACGCTTACTCCAAATTTTAATTGTTTTACACTGTCTCTCACACTATTATATATTACAACGTTCTTTTTTAAAAAAAAATTAACAAAATTTTATCGACAAACTTTTGATGATATATACTTTAATGAATGAAAAAATAATTAATATAACTTAAAAAAATAAATTTGGTGTGTATTGAAAAATAAATTTTATCAGAAAAAATTTATCAATACATCATAAATGAAAAGAGCGAGTAAATATATGAGAATTGAGGTCTCCACACCCAACATTCCAATTTGTGATATATGAGTAGACAAATAGAAAAAAAGAAAAAGATAAAAAGAATATAGGATAAATTTTAAATTATACAATATCATAGATAAATAGAACAAAAAACATGAATGTATACCTTTATTTATTACTTATTTTTGTTGGAAATGAGAAATCAAATTTTCACGAAAATTAAATTATAATATTTTTCATTAGTAATTCGATTGAATAGAAAAATGAGAAACTAATATAATTATAGCAAAAAGATTGTTTTTATTCTTATACCTAATAAAATGTAATAATGTATTATTTATTACAAGGTAATGAATGCAAATAATTTTTTTAGAAAAAATGCTATTAAAATAAAAGAAATTTTAAAATTATTAATGAATTCAAGAATATAAAAGATGAAAGATAATTATATATATTATTTTTCTTGTAGTCACAACTATATTTAATTATGTACTATTGTTTAGTGTAGAATTATTAAATTTACGTGATGGCTATATATGAAAACTTAAAATAAATAAAACATCTGGAACAACAAATAAAAATTTGAAAAAATTGTGAATGTGTTGAAAAGAAAGAGCAAAATATAAATTGAAAATAGCAATGAGTACAATAAGTCAATAATGAATACTAGAATGTAGATAGTTGTAAACATGGGGGACAATAGGTGGGGACCTGCCTACTTTCTATAATGGTCCCTTCATTTATTAAATAATAAATATATTATTTTTAAAATCACACATATAATATTGGAGGATTTATTACGTCATTCGAAAACTTATAAAATCAACAATAATCATGGTGTTATGAGCATAATTATTCTTTGGATGGAAGGAAATTCATGATTAAATTGTATAAAACGATAGGTAAAAAATGAGAAAAAAGAGAGTAAAAGCTACCATTATTGATGTTTTATTTATTTTTTGGTTAAATATATTTTCGCTCCCTTAATTTTCAGTGAATTTTGAAATTAGTTCATTTCAAAACTTTAGACCAATTTAGTTCTTTATCTTTTAAAATACGTGGATTTAGTTCTTTTAATCAAATTTTGTTAGGTTTATTTGATGTTTCGTACGCATTTCAGAATTGCATTTGAACTATTTATATTGTTTGATACATTTTTTACTTTAATGTTAAGTCAAATATTATTATGAAACGCGCTTGAAATGACAAATACTTAACATAATTTGATTAAAAGGAGATTAAATTCACGTATTTCGAAAGATGAATGACTAAATTGGTCCAAAGTTTTGAAATGGACTAATTCTAAAATTCACCGAAAGTTAAAGGACCAAAAACATATTTAATATTTATTATTTCAAGATATGAGTCGATTAGGAAAAGATTAAATAAATGTGACCTGATATCAATACGCATAAATATTATTTTAACTTTGTTTTTGAGCTCACTAGAAATAGATTATATATATAATTCGAGTCTTGTTCACACGAAGATTGAATTAAATATTAGATTTACATTTCTAATGTGAGACTTAAGTTGATACTTAGTTATTTCAACAATAATTAATAATTAAAGTGTTAAATGTGTTTTTAGTCTCACAATTTTGATATAAAATTAAAATTCGTTCATGTCCGAAACTTTGATAATTTTTATCTTTAAATTTAGAAAATGAATAGATATAATTCTTTTAATCTAGTTATGTTAAATTTTGTAATGTGTCAAACACATTATTTAGTTAACATCGAAGCTATCATATGAGTTTGTTACACCGTTTGACACATTCTCATTTCAATGTCAGCTAAAAAATGTGTTTAACATGTCAAAAAATTTTAATATAATTATGTTAAAAAGATTATATTTATTTGTTTTTAAAGTTTGAAGATTAAAATATATCAAGATTTTGGATAAAGACGAATTTCAATTTTACATCAAAGTTAAAGGAGTAAAAACGTAATTAACTCATAATTAAAATCAATTTTAAAAATCAACCAAAATATTAATATTAAGCATATTAGGTAAGATATATACAATAATTGTAGAGCTGTCAAAACGGGTAATCCAACCCGACCCAGCTCGGACCACCACAGGTTGATCACTTAGTGAGCCAACCCAACCCGACTACCTTATTAGCGAGTCAAAAAAATTTCAACCCGACCCGACTCACCACGGGTTGGCTCACGGACTCACTTAATTAAAAAATAAAACTTTTTTATTTTTTTTTGAGTTAAAACTAGATTATAACTCTAATTAAAATCTAAATAAACTTTAATACAATCCAAATACAAACCAAAATGACAAAAATACAAATTATCTGTGTTTTGGCTAAAAAAAACAACCTAACATTACTCAAATACAAAGCTCAACTTAACAAAAATATACTTGTGTGACCCTTTATTTGCATCAACCCGACTCACCATGGTTCAACTTGAGCTGGGTTTTAGGTGAATCAGGTCAATAATCAATCCGTATTGAAATTTGTAAAAAAATTTCAATTGAATCCAATCCGAACTCGTGATAAACCAGATTGGCTCGCGAGTTCCAGCCCATTTTGAGAGATGTTTTAAAATTGATTTATACGAAAGAAATACAATAAAATAAAATAAAAAATTAGAAAAAAGGGGAAAATAGAATGGTCTTGCAAAAATCATTTTTGGAATGTCATATTCTTGCATCACCACCAAGAGTTGTCATCTCTATCTCTTTCTGTGGTTGCTATTCTTTTCTTGGTCAAGTTTTCATGACCCTCTATTATTTATACACATATACCTCTTCCTTTTCCCTCATCCAAGGAACCATTACATTACCACACTCACCATTTTTTCCCTTTTCGTCACACCTTCAACTTCCACACACTGTTACCATGCAAACAGCCACAAGGAAGGAAATGGAAACCTTGGAACTCCTTCACATGAACAAAGGCGCAGGCGAAACTAGCTATGCCATGAACTCTTCCGTTCAGGTTAATTCATTCATTCACCTTCTTCTTAATTACATCTTCCTATGTTTTAAACACCTCGTACCTTAATTTTCGCAAGAAGCTATACTAAACTGAAGTGAAAAAACTTTTATATATTCCTTTTGCAGAACACAATCATCTCTTGTGCAGAGGCATCGAGAAAGAAAGCCATTGTTCAAATTCTGTGCACAAGTTGGCCTGAGAAGATGGGCATTGCTGAGATGGGTTGTTCCTCCGGCCCTAATGCGTTGAGGGTGATTTCTGAGATCGTTGACGGCGTCTACGCCACCACGCGTCTGTTGGAGCGGCCGCCACCGGAGCTGGTGGTGCATTTGAACGACCTCTTCGCCAATGACTTCAACAACATCTTTGCCTCATTGCCATCTTTCTACAGAAAACAAAGACAAGAAAAAGGAACCGGGTTTGGACCCTGTTTTGTTTCAGCTGTTCCTGGCACCTTCTATGGAAGGCTTTTCCCTGCCAAAACCCTCCATTTTGTGCACTCTTCTTCCAGCCTCCATTGGCTTTCTCAGGTATATATATACACACACACACATTAATAAGTATTAATTAGAGCTGAAGTTAATTAAACAAGTAACTAATTAAACTTACTTCACTTTAACTATTAGGTTTATATTATGACTGTTATATTAAACTAAAAGCAGCATTATCCATAACTATGTGATACAAAAAAAAAGGAATATATCAGTTATCTTTGCTCAAATTGTGTAGACCGAATTTCTCTGTTAAAGGACAAAGAGAGATGGGGTTTTAATTTTGATTATATCCATGTTTTCGGAACATTGTAAAGAGGAGGCATATACTGAAAAGTTAATAATGCCAAAAAGAAAAAGAATGAATGTGAGAGTGAAGAACTTTTTTGATGTGATTAAGAAAGAAGAAAGTAGGACATGTTTTGACAGATGCACGTGAAAGTAAAGATTATTGTTGTTTTTTGGGTGCAAGGTTCCTGGTGGATTAGAAGACGTTAATGGAAGAGCATTGAACAAGGGAAAGATCTACATATCAAAGAGCAGTCCTCAGTGCGTGCTCGATGCTTATTCTCAACAATTCAAGAACGATTTTTCATCGTTTCTGGCTTCTCGTACCCATGAAATGGTAACTGGGGGACGCATGGTCTTGTCTTTCATGGGAAGAACAACCATGGACCCAACTTCCGACCACAGTTGCTATCAGTGGGAACTCTTGGCACGCTCCCTTATGACCATGGTTTCTCAGGTATGCTAAAGTCCAAAAATTTTACATAAATATATGTTCTTGGTAATGTGATATGTATGAGAAATGAGAAAAAAGTGTTGTGGGGTTGTGTAGGGTCTGTTGGAAGAGGAAAAGGTGGATTCTTTTGATGCTCCGTACTATGCCCCATGCATGGAAGAAGTGAAAAAGGTGATTGAAAATGAAGGGTCATTCATAGCGGAAGAGCATGATGCTTATGAAATAGAGTGGGATGGGGGAATGAAATTGCAGAGTGATTCACTGTCTAGAGGAGAAAGAGTTTCAAGAACCCTAAGGGCTGTGCTTGAGTCCATGTTGGAATCTCATTTTGGTTCTCACATTATGGATGAGCTTTTTCGAAGGTTTGGAGAACATGTGGATGAACATTTGTCCAACACTGACACCAAATACATCAATTTGGTCGTTTCCCTTGTGAAGCAATAACAAGGTTATTGAAAGTTTGAAACTTTGGTGAAACTTTGGAACACATCAAATATCGTGAGTGTTGTTGAATATCAGTTCTGTGTGAAAAGCCTGTCGCATCTGCCACCTTTTTGATTTCAAATACTGTGAATGAAAAGATTGTAGTCTTTTGGAACCAAATACTTGTGAGTGAGATGAAAAAATGTATGCAACACAATGCGACCAAGAAAAAGACAATTTCTTGAATAGTATGTTTGTGTTTCACTCTTGTACGATTGATTTGTGACCATGTATATTTCTAGATTCGTTTACAACCACTCAAGTCCATCCTGTATTATCCTACAACAACTTTTATTTATTTCTATCTTCGGTAATTTAATTTACATTTTAATTAAAAAACTTAATTTAATATTTTATTATTGTTTAAGGTTTGAAAGAAAAATAGAAAGTTAATATAACTTATATAAAACATCTGAAGTTTTTACTTATATAAAACATCTGAAGTTTTTTTTTTATATTATACGGATGATCTTGTCCATAAGGATCATGATTGAAGAAATACGAAAGGAATTGGAGGGTTTTTTCAAACAACAAGGGACTGAGTTAATTATTCAATCAAATAATATTGAACATGCTTCAAATTTTTTTTAGAAACAAGTGGGCTATTTTTTTGTAAAATTGTGCTAAATTTTATATGTGACAATTCCATCAAGATCTTTTTGTTAGTCAGGAGAAAAGTCCACATGAATTGGATTTTTTTGAAGAACATGTCACCAGATAATTGAATTTGGTTAGACAATGTGTGGTTGGAAAACAATGATCGTTTTTTAACAAGTGGTGGTGAGCATAGGTCAGGTTGGGCCGGATTAGAGTTCAACAAGACTAATCCGACCCAATCCGAATTTAAAATTTCAAATTCATAACCGATCGTTTTACGTCTCAGATTCAATGAGTTCGGTTGATTCAGTTGCGGATAAATCTGGATGGATGCAGTTTGAAATGTTAAAGCCATGAGACGAAAACCAAGTAAACTCCACCACGCTACCATCTATGACACAAATCAGAGGAGATTGAAGCATATCGGTGGAGTTCGAAGTAGATTGAAGGAGTTTGAAGCAGATCGGAGCAGCAACAATTACGCCTTCCATCAAATCTACCACTGACTCATACATTTTCATTAGATATACTGCATTTTCATCATATCTACTGTTCCTCTCCCTCACCCAACCCTCACTGAGGTCTCATGCTCCCACCACAAGCCTTTTGCAATCGCAACAACTACGACGTTGTGAAGAACCACATATGAGGTGGGGTGGCGGTGACACGTTAGTGCCGGTGGCAACCTGGGCTGGATGACACAGAAAGGCCGCGACAAAACAAAATTAAAGAGGAAGGGTCGTGTTGTCGCCAGCGAGGCTTCTGATTTAAACGACCTTCGACGACTCTTGTTGGTCCATGCGAGTGTAAGTTTGGGAATGTTGAAGTTGTATTGTCTTTCAATAAAGAGAAATGAAGAAAAGGAAAAGGTAGATGGAGATTTTCAGATCTAAAATATACAAAACCTAATTCATGCGCAGGTGTGACAAAATGTGGTTCGGGTCGGGTATCCATGAATTTTTATTTTAACATTCGAATCCGACCATCACAATCCATTTCTATTCGATTTTTCATTTATGGTAACCTAAATTTGAATTAAACTGACTGTATATTCATTTTAGCTTTCGGTTTGGACAAGTTTGGACGGTTATGCATATTTTGCTCACCCGTGTTAGCAAGGTACTAAGAGAAAAACTAAGTTAATACTTCCCAAAAGACTTTATTATAAGAAAATTTCATATTAACAACCAATTTTAGTGACAAATAATGGTTAATTACTATAAATACCAATTTAGATATCATTTTACAAAATAAATGATTACTAAAATAGTCACATTAACAAAATATTATAATTAGTTTATAAATTGGTTTGTAACATAGCATTTGTTTCCAATAATGAATTCTCTCATAAATTTACAACTCAGGTTAACAAAAATAAAGACAGACTGTACATAAAATGTTTTTAAGCCTTTAAATGATTACCGCATCCTTTAATAAATATTACTCAAGGCATCCGTAGATGCCTAAAAAGAAACTACTCCATATAAAAACTTACTTCGATTCCAGAGGGAGGGGAGAGAGATCTGAAATTCCTCATTTATTTATGATATCGTCTGTTTCATCGTAAATATTTTCAATATTTGTGTTTGTAGAGGGATCCAAAGATCCTTGTCTGTACATGGCTATAATTGCCTGATGATGATTCCATTCTTCATCAGTCATTTCATCATTTTCATCTTCTTCGTATTGTATTATATTCATCATGGAAATGTGTTCGTTATCAGGAATGGCTGAAGTGCTATGTCTATTTTCAGCTAACCTATCTTGTTCTAAGTCAAGTCGTGGTATATTTGTGTAATCTACAAAACTTAGACTAAGTCCTCTAGACCTGTTATGTAAAATAGCAGATGAAGGGGCTGTAATTGGGTTAT
>Ga0214544_1003837_pt1 | contig 30680 bp, 20 predicted proteins | sample CNSS3metaG_FD_160074 | JGI IMG/M metagenome (GOLD analysis project Ga0214544, IMG submission 160074) | Root nodule microbial communities from cowpea collected in UCLA plant growth center, Los Angeles, California, USA - CNSS3 | ecosystem: Host-associated > Plants > Roots > Nodule | place: USA...
TTGATGTGCAAAAATTGATGGTCAAGTCACTAAGTAATACATCATGGGTGACTAGTTAATGCAACCACAATTATCACGTGTGTTAGGTGAGAGTTGTGGGTCAATTATTCCACACCAATTTCTCTTATAAGTATATTTTAGTGACTGGAGTCAATTTTGGTGGAGCCTTTAGCGAGAATATAAATAAAAAAAAGAATCAAAATGGAACACAATATCCACCACACTACATCCTAGAGCCTCCTCTTTCTTGGCCTTCGAAAATCTGCACTTCTTCGTCTCATAATTGGAGCTGAAGAGGGAGATCTACTGTTGGGTTTGGATATTTTAGGAATAAAAAACAAAACTTTGAAGAAATCTTTGAGTTTCAGTGAATTTCGTAGGTACGATGGAGTTTGGAAGGATTCCAACACCATTCTCAATGATTTGCGAATGGGTTTTTTCCAAAACCGCTTTTGGCCATTTTGTTTCACTTTCACGGCTTGAAAAAGTTAACATTAATTAACTTCTATTTCCCTCACGTGACACACTCTCTTTTGCAAGTAAAAAAAAATTAAAAATTACTTTCCACGTCAGGGAGTAACATAGTAGTCAAATTTTAGTAGTCATTTAATCATTATCCTTACAAATTACATAGCATAAGATGAGATTAATCGTAGAACAAAAATAACGGTTAAATATTTTTTTTTCTTAAAATTAGTCATTTAGCTTTTTTAACAAAATTTTGTTAAATTTATTTAATATTTTAAATACGTTTATTATAGTTTTTTAACTAACATTGAATCAACAATATGTCAAATAATATAAAGAACTCAAAAACTAATACTATCATAAGATATGTTTGAAACACTAAATAAATTTGACAATATTTGATTAAAAAAACTAAATCTACGCATATTTAGTTGAAATGACTAAATCCATATAATTTTAAAGTAAAAAAACTAAATTTGACCAAAAATTAAAAAAAAAATAATTTTTACTTTAAATTTGAGAGACTAAAAATATATTTAATTTTAAAAATAAATAAGTGATCCTGAAATGAAAGAAAAATGTAATAAATATATTATTAGGTGTATGTAGGCGTGAGGAAGTGGTTAGCCATAGTGATTATTTAAGAAGAAAAAGAAAAGTAAGAGGCAGCGATGATTAGGGAAAGAGGAAAAGAAAGTGCAGAAGAAGTTAAGGGGGACACAAAATTTGAAGCTTGGAAGCAACAAATAGTCTTCAATCTCATTTGGGCAAGTTTTGATACCTTCGAATCTCTACACAACTTTTTCTTAACTCAATTTCCCAATTCTTATCTCAAAAGCCAGAACTTGAACCCAACTTTAACAAACATGCAATCAAATACTCTCTCAATATATGCAACCATGTGCCTAGCCATGTGCCGACCTCTTTTCCCTCCAATCACCATTTTTCACTCTCATCAATTCTTCATTATATAATAACATCGTTACAAATTTAAGTGTAAGTCTAAGTCTCACATTAATTAAAAATAAAAAATTAAAATATTATAACCTTTTATATGATTGAACTCAAATCTCATTGATATTATATTCTTGTACGAGTGAATATTTTTTCTTCATAACCCTAACAAACACAAACATATATAACCTTTGATTTGAGCAATTCTGAATAAGCCATTTGTTTTGTTAGGTAGGCATAGGTAGAGCTAGAGAGAATAAGAAACACTTTGTTCTTTGATTGTTTTCACTTTCCCCTTTTGCTCCTTTTTCATTAGACCTATGGAAGATGGCACTATGATGAGAATGTGTGTATCTGCTTCCTGTTGCGTATTTGTATGGCATGAATTTGGAGTACTTTTGTTCTGCCACCACCATAATTGCATATGAAACAGCAAGAAGGGGAAACGAGGGAGAAGACAAAGAGAGAGCAAAATTATTCCTGAAGAAAGGAGCGAAAGAGAGACATTGAGATTTAAGATTCGGTTTGTTAAAAACAAGGGTAAAAGGAAGCGTTGTTCCCCAATGTTGCTTTAGTATTGTTTATTTTCATCATTTTTTTTTGTCACATAGCACTTTGTGTGTGGCTTAAGCATGATGTAGATTTCATCTCTTTACTTTCAAAACAGTGTGGGAATAACAGGTGGGCCTCGTGCACTGAGCCCCAATTGTTGCACCTTTGTGTTGGCCCTAAACGCCAACCTACTTAACATCTAATCTCATTCTTCCCCTTAATCACCAACATGGCCTTTCTTTCCATACCAAATTTCCCACTTTATCAAACCCAATAAAGTTCCCTTGCTTAACCATCTTTCTCTCACTTCCCCCACTTTTTCTTATTATCTTCAATCTTTCCCATTACCATTACAACTAATTCATCTTCGTTAAAACAAACTTACACATACCACCTTTTCTTTTGCTCTTCTCACTTCTATGCTATGTTTCTTGAAAAAATTAAACATTTGATTGAAACCATTTTGTTAACTTGTCTCGAACTTAATATATATGAATTTGAAAAAATTGATTTTAGTGTACAGAGTGAGAAGTATTACGAAATGAACTTTAAACCTAATTTGATCTTATATCTATGGAATTCACAAATAATGACTTTATGAAAATTGGTGGGATTAATGTGAAGATTTCATTGCTGCACAATGGTTCAAGCTAACTGATATTTTTATAAACTATATAATTTAAAAGGTACATATCTAAAAGTAATTCCTTAGTTATTAATTGTAGAATTGTGCATTTCATTCTCCTTACAGCTGTTGTGGTTTATTACTATAATTTAATTATCTTTGTTTTTATCCTCATTTCTGGTTTACCTCATTGATTAGCAATTCCATTTGCATTTTCATCATTGGAGGAATAGACATTTTCCTTTTGCTATGTCCCTTTCAAAAGAAAAAGCAGTACCATTTTGATGTACACTTTTTCTATATTTTCGTACACGTACAGTACAATAAAATAAAAGCAGCTACGTTTTTTCTTTTCAATCAATGAAAAAAATTAACAGATTTTATCATTTACACGATTTTGGATATTAATTTTTTCGTTATATTAAACAACGTAACAGAGAGAATTAAATTCTGGTAACTAAGCAAAAGAAGCAACGCAGATTCTTCACAAACATGATAAAAAATGAGAAAAATTCCAGGAGTGATATGCCCCTTGTATTAGAGACTCGTGTGTGATTCACATTTCAATTATTTCGTTATATGATTTCTTTAATAGAATAATTTTATATGATAAAATAATAAAATGTATGAAAACCTAATTGAATGAATGCAAAGCCTTTCCCTCCAAATCGAAATGAAAACTATATTGTTATTGCTTGAATAATATTAAAGCAATTTCTAATGACAATATTTCACCCTCCAATTAATTAATTATTATTAGGCTTAAATACTTTTTTTGTCCTCATTTTTGTAATGTTTGTTGTGCATGGTCCTCATTTTGACAGAATATTTAAAATGGTATTTATTTTTACCGAATGTTTAAAATGATCCTCATTTTCGCAATTCATGTTTTATTTAGTCATTTTCTGTAACGCCGTTTAAATCATAGCATTGTATAGGTGACACGGTTTGTAGTAGGGTGTGTTACGTGTACTGTACATATTACTAAATAATGTTAGTTTTTTCAATTTAGGGGAAATTTTGCAATTAAGGAAATTTCTTCATCTTTAATTATTAACATCACTATTTCCCAAACTGCTGAGTGTGTGCTCCTAAAAGCCTTCCACATGAGTATCTTTAATTTTTGGTCAGAGAATCTTTTTCTAAAATTTGCATACAGATGTCTCATGCAAAATATTAACTGCAACTGCAATCGATGAAATGACAAGTATTAGTTGTTCCATAATTACAAAATTTCTCCTAAATTGAAAAATTAACGTTAACTAGCCATATGTACGGTACACGTAACACCTGATACAAACTGTGCTACTTGTACAATGCTCCGTTAATGATTTAAACGGTCTTACAGAAAATGACCAAATAAAACATGAATTGCGAAAATGAGGATCATTTTAAACATTCGGTCAAAATGAGGACCATTTAAAATATTCTGTCAAAATGATGATCATCCGCAACAAACACTACGAAAATGAGGAGCAAAAAGGTATTTAAGCCTTATTATTATTATTATTATTATTATTATTATTATTATTATTATTTTAAATATAAAAAAGTAATTTCTAAAATAAGGGTGATAAAAATATGTAAAAAAAATACACTTATGCCATTGGGCTTGCCAAAAGACTTGCTAGCAAATCCAATACGGGCAACCCACAAGGCCCAGTTCATATGTCCAACCATGCGTGCTAACCAACCGAAGATTGGATCAATTTCTCTGAACTTTAAACAACTATTTTAAAATATTTAATTATTTAAGAAATAGGAAAAAAATACTTATTGAATAAAAAAACCTTATCCTTGAAATAAGTATTTCTTTAAAAAAAAAACTAATCCATTCGTTAATACATAGTTAAGCAACAATTTATTATATAAATGAGAAAAAAAAACCCACATCCCATCATATATGACGAAAACCAGCACAGCGAACAATAGAAGGCAAATGTGGAATGAAATAAAAAACGAAAATTGGCAAATTTGAAAACCTCTCAAATTTGCTTTTCTATTCTTTTATTATTCTAAAACAAAAATAAATAGCAATAAGATTTAAACATATGCATAATTTGTGAGATAAACTATGCCAGAGAGAAATAAGAGTGTAATCACAAATCCATAATAGTTTTATGGACTCTTAGAAAGTGAACTTGTAAAGTAAATTTGCAGTCATTTTTATACACTATATTTTGACTATAGAAGATGAATGTTATTTCATCCATTGGAGATAATACTGTGTAGTGAGAAGCGAATAGGGGAAGAGACGTTTGGAACACACTCCATGGTTGAAAGTTCCAGAGAAAGGAACCTGAATCTACTTGAAAAAAATAATTGGATGAAAACTGAATAAGCTGAGCCACTGTTTTACAATAATGAACATTATAACTTATGGCAACAAGAAGGAATCTAGCTTTTTCTGGAAATATCTTTGTTCTTCAGATCCAATGGCTTGTGTGCAATGTAGGAGCAGAATAAAAGTATTGAAAGAATAATAGTTGAGCAGTGATCACTTAAAAACCAAATTATGGCAGGTTTTGTCACAAGGGTAAGGACAACCAATAGCCTGGACGCTAACTCGGTCAAAAAACCAGTTCCCAACAGACTCTGCGATTCCCTGCTTGTAGTTTTACACAAACATTATTACATGGGTGAGATCAAACCTTAAAACTACAACCAGAATATAATGAAATACAAAAGATTAATTGGGAAAGACGTACTCTGTTTCCTATACGAGGAGAATCACGAGCAAACCACGTATCCTGTCTTTCCGATTGACAATGAGCGAAGCATGAATTTATGAATAACCCATTTTTGTAAGACCGTGAGAAGGCTCTTGTAGATTTAAGCATCTGATTCCGAAAACCTGTTTTAATCAAAGTTCATGATGTTGCCACCAGTTATTAACCACACCGACAACAATTGATGTCACGAAAATGCTACTCCAGAGGCAGTAAATTTAAAAGGAGTAAAAAAAAAAACAACTCTTGAAACATATAATTAATTACCTTGAAGATACTGAATCTGTGGTCCACTGCAACGTGCATAATCTTTTCTGCATTCATACCAGTTCCATCGGTAGTCAGCAGATGGTGGAGCAAGACTTGCTTGAATCTGAAAAAAAGTTGAAATAATCATCTATTAGACTTTCAAAAGCCATAAAACATGAAATTTCATGCTCCAAAGTCATTCACAAACCATACTCCACAAGTGATAAGAAACTAACTAGCTTGTGAAATGTTGCTCCCAATATAAACAAGAATTTTTGTCATGGGAAATTTTTCATATGGTGAAAGGAACTTACCTGCCAAGTATCATAAGCTGCATTGAGAAGAAACAATGGTGTCCTAACACTGGCAATTAAGTGCTGAGGAAAATAGCACTGACAATAAAATACAGAAAAGAGTAAGAACAAATTAAGAGATGCCTCTGCATTGAAAAGAGTAATAGTAGTTACCAAAATTGGATTGAGGCGACTGGTGCAACTTCTTGGAAGGCTGTTTCGCACTCCCTGTCATGCAAAGATGCATCAATTAACTTTTTGTTGTTTTACATGCATGCATTGCTCATAATCAAGTAATCAGAAGTTATTGAATGCATCCTAAGCCAGCATTAAAATTTGAGATTATTCGTGGCTCAGGCTTGGGGCAAACGATTGTTTGAAGTTCATGACATTCTGTTTTCTGCTATGAAGTTATCTAATTCACCATATTTTACTATATCCATAGCAGAATAGAAACAAAATAAAACAACATATAAATATTCAAATGAGTAAAGACCTGTAAGGTGACCACATTTCCAAACAAATTCCTTAAGCTGCGACGGCCAGAGACATCAACACTGCAACAATACAACTCAAGATGTTTATTTTGTCTCCTAAAGCACATGAACTAATCAGAACTAAGATTTATGACCAGATCCAATAAATAACACATTTGAATTGAAAGTTCATAGGATGATGTTTTACGAATCAAGAAACAATCCAGCATCACTCAGGCATTTCACTCTTGTGGTTCTAGGAAACAATTCCCGAAATTCATCACAATGTATAATAGTAGCTAAACCTCCTGCAGAACATCCAGATAAAAGAGCCTGAAAAAGAAAAAAAACATAGATAATATCAAAAGGAAATCAAGCACCAATTCTCTTTTCTTGAAATTATCAGAGGCTAGAAGGAAACCTGTTTGGCATAGCGCATTCCTTTTGACATTAGATCTTCCATAGCAGCTTGCCAAATGCGTTGCCCTCTGAAATACAATCCAGCTCCCTGTGGAACAAAGATGAATTCAGTATTAATTCAACCACATTCACCATCAACCCGAATAGATAAACACTTGAATGAAGTAGTAGTCTTGATAAAATTTGATTTTGCATCAATTAAAGTGACACAACTACAAGTATTGAAATAAAGGAATAACTTGAATAAATATATTTGAAGACGGCTCAAAAAAATGTGAAATAAAAATAAAATATAAGAGATGGGATAACTAGTAAAATAAATATAAGAGAATAGGGAATCAATTAAAATGAGAAAAATGCAAATTCTGTCAACCCTACATGGCAGAGTGTATGACTTCAGGAGGAACTTAATGTTGAAAAAGAGATGGCACTCTTACCGCATTTTGACTGTCCCCACTAAATGATGCCCCATCACAATAACGGATTTTTATTCTATTCCAATTGAAAAAATCTGAAAATATAATCATCAAAAGAAAGATGAAGCTAATTTCTATTAGAAATGAAGAATAATAAGCATGGACAGGTATAAAGATATGTTATGTTTGCATCTGCTAATTGGAAAAAAGAAATAGCAATGATGTTGAGTCTGAGAATTGTAACCTGGATTTTCCTCAGCTTTGTTGCTCAATATCCCAATAAATGGTATTTGTTTTTCCATAAAGAATGAAGAACCATGACGTGTTTTCTTACTGTAAAGACAATTTTTTATAGTTCCACACCAGCCTCCTCCCTGTCACCAAAAGGTTCAGTGAAATTATTATCACTCAACAGATAAGTGCCACCAATAATGATGGTGAAGAAAGAAGGGGAAGATTATATGCAACTTTACAATGACTTAAGTAGTGCTCAAGAGTCAATTTAAGATTGCATTAGCATAGCAATTCTAGACAATTAGTGCATGACCACTTTTATCACAGAACTTTGTCAGCCAAAACAGAAAAGTGAAAAGGATGATCGTAGTCAGTAACAAAAGAAAAACCATTGTGTTCCCTCATTGGTGCACCCAGTTCAAAAAGTTCAGGAGTCTCACATACCTCCAATTGTATAAGCCAACTGTTTGATCCTGAACCATATCCCCGATGGAAGTGGTAACCTGGTAAAGATCCATCCAGGCACACTGCACAAAAGAACACAAATCACGCATATGATAATCTCCAGATCTCAATCAAAACCAGTAAAAGTTATTAGTCGCTGTGTTTAGAAACAAAGAACACGTTTCTTCATCATTCTAAGTGTTAAGTTCATGAGACATGTAGGCCCAATGTCTAAAATTGAATGCTTCTGAAAAAAGACACCAAATGAACAGAACAACCATTGATGACCTCGTTTATTTGATCTACCAGATTAATGCCAAAGAAAGCAAGCACATGTGAAGAAAGAATGAATACCAGCTCCTTTAGCAGCAGCACCATTAATAAGTGTAAGCCCAACCATCAAAGGTCTGTAGAAACCTCTTCCACTGACATATAGCATATCTATGTCTGTCACATTAGCATCGTCCATGCCCTCAACCCATTTCAATATCACCAACCCCACAAACAAAAACATCCTCTGCTTCAGCAGCTTCATGCCTCCACAACTCTTGCTTCTTTGGCTCATTGCCAACAGAAACAAAAACACAAAGGCAACTAAAATGGCTGCTTCTGCTTCAGCAGAACTTTAAGCATGAAAAGGAAGAGTTCAAGATAGTATAGTTGGAGGGAAAGAAGAGAATGGAGAACAAGTATATTCTTTTGGGGGAGAGGGAGAAACAAAAAGGCAAACTTTTTCCCAAAGGCTGTGAAATTGTCAAAGTGGAATCGCGTAAAGGAAATGATAGGATAAATAAGCAAGTTTTCTGCTTGGGTAATAAATTAACAATGAATGCAGCAATAATAGCTGCAAGAAAACACAGAGGGGGCTTAAATAGAAAACACAGAAAGGTAGGACACACTTCTAGGACTTGAAAAAAAAAATGGAAATGATAAACAACAAAGTGGAATCAAGAAGCAAGAAAGGAATGAAATGTGTTGAGAGAGTAAATAATGGCATCACATGAATGAAATGAAAGTATAGATAATGAATGAGTGAGTTTAGAAAGTGAAGGCAAAGAAAAACTAAGGAAGGTGAAGAAAAACAGCACCGACATGAAACGTGAAAGGAGGAGGCTGGCCAGAGCTGTACCTCACTCCCATCATTCTCACACTGTTCAAACTCTGGGCCCTCTGCTCTCATGAGTTATGCGAAATCCCATTCCAATTTCAGCACTCATAACAATTATTTTATTCTATTTTATATTCAATCTTTAACCAAGTAATTCACAACTTTAACTTATTATATTCCTAATTTTTTGTCACTGCTTCATTATTATTACTAAACTTTACACTCATATCTACGTTTTAATACTAACCAAATCAATATTTTTACTTTTTTTTTTCTGTCTCTCTCTCGGTGTAACTATCACCTTGTTCTGTTCCTGTTATTTTGGTTTTACCGCATGCAATTTAAGATTTTTTTTTTAGGACCACGCCACGGTCTTCAGCACATTTAATAATAGTTAGGTTCTTTTTCAAATCTTGAACACGTTAGTATTTCAGAAACCCAGATTCAAGATGTGTCCGTTTAAAATAAAAATACCACCTTCAAATGCTCAAGAACTCTTTTAAACTACATTCTTTCTTCCAATGTAGCGAATGTTTGTGGACAAAAACATTCTTAACAATCAAGCATCGGCTTTTGTTTTTCAAATCATTCCTTTCTGAAGTTAGAGAGTGAGAATATAATTTAAATAATTTATGATACGTATGTCATGTATCTATATACTTTAATATTTTTTACATTTATTGGTTTAGTAACCAAAATCTTATGTCTGTATATTTTTGCGCGTTCTCCCAATATTAATCATTTAAACTTGTTAACTGCTGTAATAACTTTAACAAAATTGATATTACTTAAATTGTTATGTACTTTTTAAAACTGTAGTTCATAATTTCTTTAAAAAATAAATGTAATTTATTTATTCTCTTGAATTTACACGATAGCAATTTCTATCAATTAAATATTTGTATTTTTTTGTTTGAATATTTCAAAAAAAGTTGAGATTTCGTGTTAAAATTGGTGTTAAGTTTTAATATGTGTTGGATTTTTATATATATATATATATATTTTAATAATATTTTATGACGATCATATTTTTAAAAAATTAATTTTTTTTTTAAGTAACATCATACGTCTGAAATATTGTTTGTTTTGAAGTGTAAATTATGTTATGTTTTTGTTTTGTAAAAGATAAAAAAATGAAGAAATATTTAAATATCTTGAATAATAACTTTTCAGCAATATGATACTGTTAGGTACGACGTGAACAATTATATTTACTTAATTTTATAAAAAAATGTTTTTCATACATTATTACTCATATTTATAGATCATTTATACATAATAAAGATGTAATACTGTTTTGTATACATGCATTATTGCATATAGATTACTAAATATAAGGGAGGGGACAAAACAAGAACAGATAGAAATAATTCATCACAAAGTCATTTTCAATAATAGTTTTCACACCAATTTCTTAAACTAAATTTTGTAATTTTATAGTATTTTTTAAGTTTTCATAATATCATATTATTTTTAAAATTTATATAGCATTTTACTTATACTTAAAAATTCATGTTTTTTGCCAATTACTTTTATATTATATTATTTTTAAGAAGATGGAAGAATTGAGATAGATCATTTATGATTTCTCTACTAATAAATTTAGCATTTTAAGTTAAAAATTACTGACTCATATTTCAAAACTTAATTAAAAAAAAAACAGAAAACATTAATATTGTAATGATTGGGACATAATGTCTTCATTCTTCCCCCTCGATTTTCCCCTGTCTTGTCTACATTTTTAACCTAAGAAATAATTGAACCATACTCATATTGTGATTGTGACTTCGTAACGAATATAGCATACCACAATGGCTGTATAGTGAATAGTGAACACTACTTCATTTATTGATATATTAGGAGAAATTAAAAAAAAAGTAATTTCTTTATGAATTATTATTTTATAAACAAATTGAAAAATAAAAACGTAGAAAATTTATGTGATTTTTTACAAATTAATTTATAAATAAATTAATTTAAATGAAGTTTTTTATAATTTATTTTATAAAAATTCTCATAAAATAATTTGTACGACATATGAGGTTTCAGTATGTGTTAATGAGCTAAATTTTCAAGAAAATAGTTTAATGTTAAATGAAACTCATTTTATCTTTATTAGAAGGACAATTTTAAATCTAATTGAAACCGAAAAACTGATATTTTTATTTTTCCTTTAAGCTTTATTTTGATTATATATATATATATATATATATATATATATATATATATATATATATATATATATATATATTTATATATTTTTTTTTTTTTTTATTATTTTTTTTTTTTTTTTTTTTTTTATATATATATATATATATATATATATATATATATATATATATATATATATATATATATATATATATATGAGACTTTTAGTCATTTTAACATTTTTATTTGTATTTAAACATGTGTTTAATTTGTTGTGAAAATAAACTTGATTACGCTTTTAATCTTTATAGTTTTACAAATTTCATATTTTAGACTTTATATTTAAAAACCATACATTTAGTATCTATATTTGTCTCTTTTAGCCTCTATCATGTTTATGTTTGGTTTTCTATCAAAAGAACTTCAAGTTAAGTTTGATGACATTTTTGATTATTTTTTAAAATATATTTTGACGTCAAAAAAATTACTTAAACTTGGCTGTGTAAAAGTAAAAATTGAATTCCTTTTATGATTTTTGTTTTATGTATGGATGACATTTATTTTAGTAGTTGGAGTAACCTTTTGATTTAGACAAAATTAATGTTGAATAATCACTTTGATAATGAGAACCTTAATGATACATTTATTGGTATAGGTAATCCAAATTCATTGTGATAGTTGGTCACGTGGGTGGGACTCTTAGATTGTATTAGGATAAACTGAACAGATATACCTATGCAAATATGTGATACATTCTTTAAAATCATTACCCTTAAAATAATGCAAAGGTGATTATTAATATGAAAAAGAAAACATGTTATAAAACATAATATATCGTTAATAAAGTGGTTTAAACTTTTATTTTGACTTGCGTATTATAGAAAAAAAAAAAAACTTCTATGTCATTTGGGATGTATTGTGACATAATGTTGTTTAAATTTTTCTATGCTGAGTTATTATTATATAAAACATTTTGAGGACAAATATTTGTTTGTTAAAAGAAATTATGTTTAGATTCAGATAGAATATATTTTATAAAGTAGATGTTAGCATATTTATTAATTAAATAAACTATTTGTTGGAGTTTTAAAATAATTCACTTGAGTTTAATTAAGACTTGTTAAGTATTAAGTTTGGAAGAGTAATGACATTATGTAATTTTATTATTAAGAAATATTTTCTTGACTCATTTTAAATATGTCTCTTACAACATTTTAAAGTGTTTGTTCTTTTTATATTCATGACCGACATGTTTTTTATTTTCCAAATGGTTATCGTATTTTATTCTTTATTTTTTAATATTATTTAAGTGGAGAGTGTAAAACTATTTTAAATAAAATATATTACTATTAAATAATACTTAAAATGTTATTGAATTATCGTTAATTTGCAGTTCAAAAATTGTTTCTTTTAATAAAAAACGCAAACTTTTTCTTCTAACACTTTGCAGTCAGCTTTAATTTGAGGTCACGTGAATATCATTAGCCTCACTGTCTTAGAATTAATTAATGAATCAATCGGCGATGAATGCGCTACAACATAATAAATAAGATGGGCCCACATATTTGCCCATCTGCATTACAAAGCCCAAAAAGAAAATTATGTAGGTCCACTACAAAGCCCATATAGTAATTTGATAAAATATAATTCTATAAATTCTATTTAAAAATAGAAAAATAAAATTCACACAAAATAAATACACGATCATATAAATCCGATAATTTCAATAATGTATAACTTCCTCTATGATATCAATGAATCGTATTATATTTAAGTATAGAACACTGCGAAAGTATATAACTTCTGAAATCATTTGTGATCTTATCATTTTGGTATTGCAAAATACATAATGGTCATAACAACATTGTATAGTCTACACCATGAGATCTTGAACATGGTTATTATTAGTTTAATGAATTGTAAAAATATAATTGTGTGATTTATAACTTGATTGGGAAAATGTGATTAGAAAGTGAATCCATAGAGTTTAAACTATACAATAATTTCTGATCATTGAAACCTTTGTCGTGTATCTTCTTCATTGGAGGCAGTGTTTTGGAGTGAGGACACAAAGCTAGCGGACATGTTTTCATGGTTACGAGGTGGTGGATCTTTGTGCGACATTCCCTTGTCCTCAAAAAATACACTGGTTTGGTATTTGTACCACTTTGCACACAACAGATAAACCAGAAAGTTAAGGATGCTGAGTATAGCCAAGAACCAGTAGAACAATTCAACATGGTTTTGGTTCAAATCACGTCCCTCTAGCCACCCTTTCTTGCTCTTTCCGATTCCAGTTACCAGGTTGATGAGCTCAACAAAAGCTGTGCTCAAGAAGTAACCAATGGACAAGGAAAGAAAAGAAAATGAAGTGGAAAGAGAACGCATGCCATGAGGAGCTTCTTTGTAGAAAAACTCCAACAACCCCACCAGTGTGAACATGTCAGCTATACCAAAGATTGCGTAGTGGAAAGAGAGCCAGAAGAGGCTGATACGGTGCCCGTTGTGATCATTGAATTCGTGCTTTCTCTTCACTTCTATCATCCCCGCTATCACCATTGAGATTGCTGACAAAACAAGGCCAACCCCAACTCTCTGTAGCTCTGTTATTCCATTGGGGTGACCGGTGATTCTCCTCACAAAAGGTACGAAGAGAAATTCGTAGACTGGTATCAAAAGGGTCATGAATACTAAGGGAATTATGGGAATGGAAGCTGGTGGGATGTTAAGTTTTCCGATGTATGTGTTCATCAAGGTTCCTTGTTGGATGGAGAAGGTTTGCAACTGGGCTAAGCATGTATTCATGATGATGGTACTCAGAAGAATAGGCATCATCCTTGTCAGAATCTTCACTTCTTCAACTTGTGTCACTGTGCACACTTTCCATTTCCTTGCCTCCATGCCTTCTGGTAGAACAGCAGCTTTATCTAGAACACTGTTTGTGAACAAAACAAGTATTCAATATGCGTTCCTCTTGAAGTAGTTCACTGTTTACAAAAACTCAAATCGGTACAGTAGAAAGTCCAACCTGAATTGGTTAGTGTGAGGGATGATTTTTTTCACGAAATTAGAGTCATGGCTTTGTATTTCATACAAGTCATCAGAATCCACGGGTACTTTCACCCTCCAATTCTTGACTGTGACCACCAGCACCTGCAAGAAGAATCTGAAATGAAACTAGAAAGAAGTTGAGTATGAATGAAGCATGGAGGGGAAATGGAGAGACCTGTAAAACGCTTAACAATGGACTCTCTCCTGGGACTCTGGTACGATAGAATTTCTTTCCCGAGACAATGCAAAGAAGACCAGCAGCAGAACATGTGAGAGACATGATAAAACCTATGTACCAATGATGCTCGGTACTCTCGTAAACTACAAAGATGACTCCTATGCTGGCCCCAACTGTAATGCTAAACAAGAACCAGTTGAAGAAACTGGCTAGTTGTACGCGTTCTTTTGGTTTCTTCTCGTCAAATTGATCAGCTCCAAGAGCAGGTACACAGCCTCTGATTCCACCACCACCAAGTGCAAGCAAGTATATTGAAGCGTAAAAGAGCAAAGCCTTTGTGCCATGCACGCATCTTGATTTTAAACATGGATCAGGCTGAAGTTTCTGGTCGTGAGATTGAATCACAAGTAGGGAGTATCCCTGCAATTCAAAAATATGAAGATTAATTTCTAGCATTGAAAAAAGTACATAAAAAGATATATTTCTAGCATTTCAGTATTTCAACTATTTACCAGCAATTGAATCATGCCAAAGAGGATGCAAGTGTTGAGGCGATTCATATAGGTATCAGAGACGAAGCCTCCAAGGACCGTGAGCAAGAAAGCAGTACCCAACAAGTTTGTTGTGGTGGTTGCAGAGCCAGAGTAGTCAAAATGTATGACATTCATGAAATATAAAACCAAGCTTACCATGTTGGCCACGAAGCCTATGTTATCTAACAACATCATTGCTGCAGTCGAAAACCAACCAATTTGCCTTTGTTAAACAGATTACTTGAAGAAAGTTAAAAAAAAAAAAAAAAGTGAATGAGGAGAACATAGTTTACCCACCAAAGATGAAATATGTGGCTCTATATCCTCCTTGTCTCGGAGTCTTATCTGCTTGGTACTCAACATCTCCCACCTTATCCTCAGCTTTCAAATCCTTCAGTGTAAAACAGCACATTCAATTAAGAAAATGAATCAACATCAAAAGGTGATCGCAGAATCATTTTTGAACTATCTGAATGTGCCAATTATAAACAGATAATATGTGGGAAGTTGATTAGCTAAACAACAATATGAACCAGAAAGCTGTGAACCCTTATACAGCAAAAGTCTAAAACTGCATACTGCAGGCAATGCAGAGATAGTTACCATGAGCCTCGAATGAAATGTCACAGCTTGAAAGCCGCAACCACTATGAGAGAAATAGGAAGGAAAGTTTGCTTGTGGTACAATCCGTGTGAAAAGTGTGCTTTATTTATAATGATCACCCAGTTGCTTTCATGACAAGGATGACACAGAAAACATGCTAATGTGTAATCATACAATGCTTTGTAAGAAGGGATATCTCCATTGGCTGATAGTGTTGGCAAATTAGTATGCTAAACCGGCTCCAAATATTAGAAAAAATAAAAAAGACTTTTTTGTATTTCAGGTTATGTAAATATGAGTTCGCTAATTTTTTTTTTTCAAACAGGATCAACAATATTACAGGTGAAGTGGTCCTTCAGCTGGCCCGGTTTCTTTTTTTTTTTAAAAACAATGTCGTCCTTAAAAACGATGGTTTATGTTAATTGAAAAGTGAAGTCGTCCTCTAACATGATGATTTCACTTTTCAGGTTTTTTTATTTTTTAGTTTTCATTGTTTAATTTTCAATTTTTGTTAATTATGAAAAAAAAATTTGAAAAGTGAAGTCGTTATGTACGTGGATGATTTCACTTTTTCCTTAACACACAAACCTTCGTCTCCAAGGACGACATTGCTTTAAAAAAACAAAAAAAAGAAACCGGTCGGGTGGAGGACGACTTCACCTCTAATGTCGTCCTCCACCATGACGACTTGACCTTGTTTGGCAAAAAAAATCAACGGATTCATATTTACAAATTTGACTTCTAATAGACACTAAAATACAAAAAAGCCAATAAAAAAGTATTTGTTTTTATGGACCGGTAGGACACTCTTAACTTCTCGATGTCTTGGTCTTCAGGTAATTTCTATTCTTTATTTGTCCGTCCGATGTGAAAAATGTTTTGACTGTCAAAACGTTCAGAGTGTACATATAGAAGACACTATGATGCTTAAGTAACTAAATATCTAAATGAAAGAATATTAAATGCACTCTACTTACGTGGACCTCCTATTTATATTATTTGTAATGAACTTTTATTCATCATCGGTCTAATTACAATACAATCGTGTCTTAATACACTTATTTAGCTCATTTAGGTTAAGTTGCTTTTAGACCAGTTAATTACACCATATGTCTCTTTACTGATTGGCCATAACCGATGTCAACTATGCACGATCGACCTATAAGTTAGTCCACTGTCCTTAGATGTTTGACGGTATCTATAAGAGAAAGATGGTGATGATGATGATGATGATTTATAACTTGGACAAAACCTACCACTGACTTTGTTAAAGCCAAACATATCCTAAAAGTAGTTTTGGAATTTTGTGAGGTTTGATCTGGTTGAAAACATTGTCCGTCCATAAACTGCACCAAACTGTAAATGTTTCATTACTGACAAAACAAAGCAGGAGTGATCCAACAACATCGTTAATATCAGAGCCTCCCATCTTGATTCTGCAACACTGCATCGTTTATCTCTTCTCTTAACTTTCATGCACTGTGATATTTACAGCTCTAATAACAACTGTCATATGTGTGTATATAATAAATTAAAGAAATCTGTAGCTTATAGAAATTCGCATGTAATAGAAATAGAACACTTACTAAAATAAAATTACCATATCGATAATAACTAATTAAAATCAAAATAAGATTAAATATGTTTTCCAAGCCTACCTTGTTATAGAAGGATGTAAAATGTTAACCCAACAAACAGAGTTAGAGTGTTTCTCATATATAAACAAAGTTTCACATTAACCACTCCATAAATTAGAGTGATATTTTATATGACTTTTCATAAAATTTAGGGATAAAATATTTTATAATTTAATTTCAATTATAGTAGTTTGGAAAAAAAAATACATAATTCATCCAAAATAATATTGAGAATACAAATATAAGTATAGGTCTCCGATCAAGTAAAAAAAAATGTTTACAAAGACCTATACCTTTAACATTTTGTATTAAAGTTGATGTTAATTATTTTATATGGATCTAACTCAAGTACGTTGAAAAAGTCCATTAAACTCGATACTTCTAAGATTTTAAATTGAAAATAGTATAAAATATCTTATATGAATTTGTCTTAAGTTTTATTATTATTGAATCACTTCCATAAATTTCTTTAAAAAATTCATAAATTTTAAGATTTTGAATTGAAAATAGTATAAAATATTTTATATGAATTTGTCTTAAGTTTTATTGTTATTAAATCACCTCCATAAATTTCTTTAAAAGATTCATAATGACCGTTGGGAAACTTAAGTATAAATTTAAGTCTCCTAGGAAGATAAAATAAAAAAGTTAAGTATTATATAATAATGTGTAGATTCAACTCATATTTCATTAATATTTATCTTTCTGGTAATTCTGTCTCAAAATAATCATCAAAATGTATAATTATAAGTAATGTTTTACCTTCATGTATTTATTTATATTTTTTTCATAAGTATAATTTATTTACGTGTCATGAAGTATAAATTTTATCATGGGTAGTCCTCTCATACTTTATATTATTTTATTTTATTTTATTTTTTAATAATTTTTATGTAATTAAAAATAATTGATGAATTTTGAAGTCTCTAATGACTTTATTGAAAATATTGCTTCATGAATACCATACAATTACTCATGGTTGAGTCTCCTGAGAAATACATCATTATTGAATACTGCTTTTCCATTAGTGCTATTGTATTTTCGCCATATTTTTTACACATAAAATCTCTTACGCAAGATTCCAAACATGTAAACGAAACTTGACAGAAAATCAAATCTTTTTTGTGTTGATCGAGTGATATTTACGTCCACGCAAAAATGAGAAGAGGTAAATTACTAATTTATCCAACTATATGAATAAAGTAAGTAGCTAAGGCAATTCAGAACTCCAACTAAAGTGAACTCTTTTAAGGTTAAGCAACAAATCAAAGTTATAATTAATTCAGAAAGTGTCAGTGCATTCACTTCAGTTTTATAAATCTCCAATTTACTACACCTACGCAGTGAAAATGACTATACTAACTATAAGGTATTTCAAAGTTTTAACTTGTGACTCTTAATTGCAGTTATTTGTTTTATTTTATTCATGTGTATTACAATAATGTACTTCAAAAATCTTAATCTACATGTATTCTAATTATAACTTGTCTTATTTTTTCAAGTGTATTACATGTTTGAAAATTATACATTTAAAGTACAGTTATCCTATTATCAAGCATCTAAATAATGCATATTCTAAAATCCAGTTAACCAAATTTAAATATGCAAGAAAGTTTAAAATAAAACTCAGTAATTTCTCTTACATCCAGGTCTATAACGGGTTAAATTACAAGTCCTAATACAACTCTATCACAATAAAAATTCAATTCATAGAAAAATAAACTATAAAAAATTAAATTCATAGAAATTGCTTTAATATATAAAAAGATTAAAAATTGGGTGAAGGGAGGGTTACTTTATATTCATTTGTAGTGCAGGTTTGTTGCAGTGTTAGCAGTAGAATGGTAGAGGTACAAGTGACAAGATCCACCATGATTACTGAACATGAATGTGCGTGACGTACTTCACAAGCAACAGTGTTAGGGTGAGGATAGAGTAAGATGAAAATAGAGAAACTCATACTAAGAGGGAAACCAATATTCTGAGTTGTCCAATCCAATTGGATATTTGGATGAGGCTTAATTTAATTTTGTACTAAAATAAGATCGCACCAAGTAATATTGAATCCAATCCAACTCAATTACATAATAAATATATAACTAAAAAATACCATTCACCTAATAGTTTTACTATAAAATATAATTGTAAATATTATCATTATTTTATAATTATTAAAAAATATTAGAAATATTTTTTCTTAATAAGTAATTTCCTTTTTAAATTACTCAATCCAGTCATGTTAAATTGGATTGCTAAATATAAACTTAACCCAATCTAATTGAATTTAATTAAACAATATAATATAGAATTAATCCCGACTCAACCAACCACTTCCTAAACTATAGATAGTAAAAGTCCGTGGAAAAAATCAAGTTCATGTAAATAGCTGGCATCACCAAAAAAACATAAAGCGTGGATTGTTTTGGTAAGAAAAAATCAAATTGAGTTATAAATATTTCTATATTACATAATTAGCGGACAAAATTCGCTACTGCGTGAGAGGGAAGGCTGCACTGCAAGTTCCCTATGCTTTCGGTTTCACTATTGTAAACACTAAAAAGTAAAACTCAAATCGTGAGAAACATAAACAAAAAAATGTAAATGGATCATAGTATATGTATGTCATTCAGCGACCTGTGATTTCCGTTCTGGATCATCCCTCCCTTGATCAAAATAGTAAATTGAGGCCAAACAAATAAATGCATCCGTAAGAATAAGATTGAACACATCGAATACAAACTTCGGAGCAAACAAACCCCAAACCTACAAAAATTATTAAGCATTGAGTAAACTATACAAGCATCAAATATGTACATATGGGTAAACGAAATATATTTCAAGTAAAAAATAGAAAAGTTACCATCAGGTGCCGCCTTTGAATTGTGACACACAGTATCGTGAAAGTGGTTGTGATTGCTGTTATGAGCCCATATGTTGTGTACATCTATATAAAACATTGAGTGGTTATTGCATTGAACATGCAATGATCAACTTGTAGATCTACTAATAAATGAAGAAAACTCACTTGAGACAATTGTGTGAAAACAAAATGCCTTCCAAGATTAGCCTGGTTCTTGATTGCAACAAGAAACGGGAGTCCAAAAACTGGAAGAATGATAGAAAAGCCAAATGTATCAATAGTAAGGAGGATTGCTTGGCGAACAAGCACAAATTCTTCAAACCTGAAAATTAATCAGTCTCAATTATTTGATTTTTCAATTGTGTAGCAATAATAACAACAGAGAAGACCCTTTTAAAGCCAGTAACTGATTGTTCGAACGCAAATAATAGGGTTGATTGTAATGGTTACATTTGTTTAGGGTCCCAACACACTGCCAGAGAAAAAGGAGTCCAATATCGAATCTAATATCTCAAATGTTAATAATTATTTACCCTATGAATGCAGCACCGTAGCGGAGACCATCAAATGCACACCTGAAACCATGATTTTCAAAAAATTTACAAGACAACGGGAATGCAGAACAGAGAGTTGCAAAGTTATGCATACACCTATTAAAAATGATAATTATAACTCCAAAATTAAACTTTGAAAATTACAAGCATACCAGTGACCACTACAGAAGAAGAGACACGTAGCAAAGAGGCTCCATTGCATGATAGAAAAACTTCTCGGTCCATCCTTACCACCTTCTATGTTAACAAACTTCATAATAAAACAACCTGTGTAATACATAGAAAATTAACATTTCTTCACTAAAAAGCATGCAGCTTTGAGCTCATGAAATTAACTACTAAACCGTAATATCCATTCCTTATCTACAATTGTTAGCAAAGCATAAGTTAAGCCATGAAAGAAATGTATTGGAGAATTATGCAAGATATAGGCAATTTATACAACCCCAAGAGCAAAAAATAAAAAATAAAAAATCACCTCCAACTATGGATGCAAAAGCAACAATGGGACCCTGTTTTCCTGAGAGAAGAATGACAGTTGAACTCCACGCAGATAACATGGATGTTGTTTTTGCAACTAAATTTGTTTTGCAATCCAAATTGCTTTTCTTAAACAGTTGACCAAATGTCAGAAAAAATAACTGCCCCAAAGCAATAGCATAAATGATTCTAGGAATATAAGTTCTTCCAATGCTTTGAGGTATCAATGCGCCATCAAATCTATTACTGTCTGTGATCCAATGAGCAATTATTAGCATATAAGTCAAGATAGTGCCCAGTATGACATACTTCCATGGCCAACCAAAGAAGCAGCCACTGGTGGCCTTGTACAGCCAAGCTGCCAACATAATCAGAACTACTATTGGGACAACTTCAGCTGCATAGTCCCAAACAGGTAAACCTGAGGCTATGTTGATGATCCATGAGGAATAATCTTTCATAAAAGCAGATGTGGCAGCCTGCTTGGACAGCCCAACTTCAATGGCAAATCGGCAAAATGTGCTCAAAATAAGAAACCCAATGCTCTGCAGAAAAGATAGACAAGTTAAAGAGCCATTATTTAATTAGAATTCCAATGAAACTTCTATAGGCACACTTGCGTTAGAATGTAAGGAAGTCCAGACATAAACTAATCTTTTAGACAGAGGACAGAAATAAAAAACTAAACAAAACACATACTTCAATTAACAGCTTTCCCTTGCTAACTGATTGGCGTAATGTCACAATTCCAGATGTGCTCAAAAGAAAATTCGCTACTTTCCCTTCCTCCACTGACAAAAAAATAGAGTGAAAAATACGACGACTACTTTAAAGATTCTGAATAAACAAAGTGGAATGTATGTTGATAGAAACTTCACACTTACAGATATAACTGTTTGAAAGGAAACTGAATGCACGAATGCCCAGTAAAAAGATTGCAAGAATTGAGCCATTGACAATCCAAGAATCTTCAGATGATGAAAATGTCCCATCATGCTCCTTGGTTGTCCTTAAAACGGTAAAAACTTGAAATATAAGTGATATTAACATGATTCCAATGCCAATTCCCATCATATTCAAATCAAATTCAGTCCATTTAGACCGAGCTAATTCAGTGACTGCTGTTAGGAACTTGAAGTATGCATCAATTTGCTTCTTAAGTGCAGACACTGATGTATTGCTGTCATGTTGTCTATCAAGCAGAAGCTTTTTGGTGGAATGTGACCAATGATTCTCCGCTTGATCATAGATGCTTGCTATTCGTGATAAGTCTTCACGAGAAAATCCAACTGCTGATGAAGCTGAGTAAGCATCTACATATCTCTTCACCTAGACAAGGAGAAAATCACTATTCAAATGACTAAATGATATCTCACTCACTCTCCTAACTGCTTATATCATTATTGGCCACCGTAATTAAATATCAAATGGTAGTAAAACCCAAGATTTCCCTAAAGAATAATTAAGCTATTTTGAAAGCAAAACAGACTTTTTTTCTGATTAAATAATACATGTATGATAAGTTTGTGAATAATATTTTTACATGCAGCACCACAGCGGAAACCATCAAAATTTACTAGCATAACAAAAATGTCCTGCATTTATTGTTTATGAAAAAATAATGCTAGTATATTGAATATGAAACTCAGTTTACTTACAATACAAAAATGTCAAAGCATATTTTATGAATAAATAAATCATGCATTGACACTGACAACGTTAAAGTTTTCTACATTGTTATCCAATCACAAGTCTTCATGTATGATAAATTAGTTGATTTTTATAGTAACCACCTTAAAGTTATAACAGGACTGATTTCTTATCAGTTGATAGTATAAAAACTTTTGTAATGACAATGCATATATGTACGAATATACATGCATGCATACGTATAAGTGCCAGCATTTGTTAGCCCTCGTATGTTCAATTGGGATAGAAAATGTGGGATATGTTTGTTTCAGTCTAAAAAATATTAACATATTAAATAGTTCAATGGTCTGTGCTGGTGCTTGAGCAGCACTGTTGTATCAACAAACAAGCTCCAACAGTAAACCGTTTTTCATAAAGTAAGCATGGGATTCTCAAAAGTCCCAACAAGAATTATGTTAAATGAGACAAGAAGAAGAAAGATTGCTGTGTTTTTCAAGTCAACGATTATCTAGAGAAGTAAGAGTAAATGCTGCAACCAGGAAAGAGAGTATTCTAACTTTCGAATTGCACCATCAAGTCCGTTTCACAACTTTATAGCCAAAATTTGGGCAGAAAAAGTGTAGAAACAGTAACTTGTAATTAAGAATATAAGATTCAGCAAGCACCTGCCAAGAATTTATGCACAGCGCATTAGCATAATTCTGCATCCAAGCATCTGATTCTAACAGTTTTTGAGAGGCATCAGAATTCCAACTATCTGCTCCCAAAGCGTATAATTCAGGATTGATATTACCAATGCTGATGAACAAGAAAAAGACGTGAGTATCAACATAGTTATCAATAAATTTTTAAAATGTGCTACAATGAGAAAATAAAAACCGGACATCAAAATAGAAGCTTCCAGATTGAAGAAATTAATGGAGAATAGGATTCAGGACATATAGACAGGGACATCAAAGTGATCAATCAACAAGCCTTAACTCAAGAAATGTGGAGGCTTATATACACAACATTAATGCTCTGATGCACAATATGTTCGTTGGACTTGACTGAAAAAATTGCACAGGTACTTCATCTCATAATTTTCATTTATCACATGTAAGTGTGTGTGTGTGTGTGTTTCTATCAAGACTAGTAGCAAGAATTTCTGAAGCCCTCAGGAAAATCTATATGATGAATGATATCGGTTAGATATCTACTTAGGCACAATGGCTCCAAAATTTTATTATATATTCATCTATCCTCTAAAAAATTTTCAAGATAAAAAGGTTTCAATCCCCTTAACTCCCAAAGATTTGCTGTAAATTCTAACACCAAATAACACTTAAAATACTTTCATGCAATAAATATCCTATGACTTTGTAAACCACCTCAAAACATGAAATACTGAATCAAGATTGAGACCTAAACAACCTTCCATTTAACCCACAACTCATACCGGAAAACAGAATCTTACTGAGAAATATAGAAAATTTGAGTCAATACATCTAGCTAATTATATAGCTACTAATATAAGACAAAGGAAGACAATAGTAATATAGACAGGATGCTTACACTGCACCTTCCATATGGGAAAGGTATGCCAAGCAACGCTGAGATTGTTACTGCAAAGTCTAGCTGTAAAGGATGATAGGCAATTTGATAAATACAGATATGAATATATTAAATTATATATGAGGTGTTCAAAATGCCATTACAAAGTAAAAAATGTGCTAACCTGCTGCATGGAGCTGAAACAAACATTCTTTCCATCCTGATAAGTAATTTACCCAGAAAAATATTAAAATCCAAGCACAAAATTATAAAGATCATGTCAGCTTCTTGATTACATGGATCACACTACCTATAACGAATGAATTATCTGAGTGTGTCCTTTAAGCTAGATAGGCATGAAGTCAGCGTTATAGTTTACCAGAGGTCCCCTCAATAACTTATTTATACACAAGTATACATTATTTATCCACTCCCAATTATGCTCTCCATTCCTTGATTTTTCTTGCACTAAAGGAAATGTGCATGTGCAAGAGGAAGCAAAAGATTGTTGAAATTTGGAAAGAGATAAAAGAAACTTGGAAGACACCAGATGTTTATTGTCAATGTTTACACTTTAAAAGGAATAGTAAATACCAGATCCTGTTGACAAGAAGAAGAATCATATTCTGCAGGTACAGAAGAAAGAGGCTTCTTAAAACTCATGGCAAAAAGGGCAGTTTCAACCTGCATGATTTCATCACCAGTATCCTATGTCATATTGGGAAAAATTTACAAAAGAAAAAATAAAAAGCATACGAAAAGACACTATAAGTGATGTACACACCTCTTCAGCACTCCCACCACCATGATCACCATTTAATGTTTGTCCATGATCACCCATGACCACAAGCAAAGTATTTTCATGTGAGCTCCCAGGTCCAGACTGATTTTCCAGAACTTCAATAACTCTCTAAAACAAGTTACATTAGTTTGTTTATCAACCCACGGAAATCAGCAAGTACTAAACCAAAAAATTTGGATAAAACATGAATACAAGATTACCACAAATATTGTAAATCAAGGATTACAAAAAGAAAAAAAAAAAAAACCTCTAAGATGGTATTGTATTGCTCCAGCTTTTCTATCATTGGGGTAGAGTCAACACCAAATATGTGTCCTGCATGATCCTGAACCAAGCAGAATACCATACACAGCATCACACGAAAATTGCTTATCACAACGGTAAGGAGAACGAGAACAAGAATAACAAGTATAGAATGCGGATATTAGGATTATTAAGTGTATGGCATGGAAAAAATATCAAACATACCACTCCAAGAAAATGGGCAATAAGAACATCCCAATCTTCTTCATATAAGGATGGTAATAGGTGATCAATGCACCCATTGTCAACCTACACAACAAACAACAATATTTCATATTCCCTGAAACGATGGATCAAACAAAAAGGCTAAAGCCACCCATACGCAATTCACATAGACTGCAAGTATTAAAAGACTAATCAAAAGTCGGGTTTAACACGACAGAAGGCCTACCGTATGAAGATCTTTGACATTAAAAGACGGGTATGGATAAGATCTTTCAAAATGATGAGGAAATAACTGAGTCCACGTATCATCCCCCATCATGACAACCTTCTTTCCATTTTGAACCAACTGCAAGTGAGCACATAAATTAGCAGAAATTTAACAAGAACCAGTTTCGATCTGGGATCAAAGTAGTGAAGCAATATTTGAATGACAAACATTACAGATAAGGTTTTAAAAAACGACCACAATGTCAAGGACTCTCAACTCACTAAGACTGCATCGCAACCTCAATTGTATCCACAAGGCCTCATTTACCCACAATATCAAGGATCACAACGAAACCACAATCGCAACTACAACTCTAATATAAAACCTAAATTACATGCAAGAAGCAAGAAAGAATACCTACCTGATTTATGAAGTTATCTTCCACAATTGCCGGGGCACCAAAGCTATTACCAACATCCACGAAAGTCGGAAGTCCACCAGTTGTCAAACCCTACATCAGTTCAAGATACGAAACAAAAAATCCCGAATTCATAGACATTCAAAACACTCTACCAACTAAGAAGGTTACAATACTAATTCACAATTGTAACGATGAATTCATGAAAAAGAAATCGATTAGACCTTCAAGCGCTGCAAACTTGTGGTAGGCGGATCAGCAATGGCTTTGAAAATCCTTGCAGACAGCGGTCGCGTCGACGCCGCATTCTTCAAAACTGGCAGTTTATCCATCCACGGTTTCGAATCTGTCACACAACATAACGAACTCGTGAGAAAAAAAAAAAGGAAAAAAAATCGTTTAGCAAGTGAAGAATAGGTGAGATAGGTAACCTGCGAAGAAGGTGCTGGGAACAACGAAATCAAACCTGAAACGCGAATCACAGAACAAAACGTGATTAATGAATGGTGATAATTGTGAACATCGTCCAGACATAGTAGTGTACCTGAGAGCATCGAGAACGACGAGGACAAGACGGTTAACTGCGGGTTTGGTCCAGCAAGATCCGTTGTTGGAAGAGAAGCAAGGGGAGCTTGACACGTCGGAGCAATGACTGTGGTATGGAAGCTCGGTTCGGGTGAGGAGAAAACCGGCAGTGAAAAGGAGAATGGCGAGGAGGTGAAGCAACAACGTCGTCCACAGCGGCCAAATGTATCCCCACTTCCCACGCTTCCGTCCTTCCACCGCCACCGCCGCCGATGAAGACGTCGTTTCCGATTGCTTCATTCCACTACTCCGCTTCCGTCTACTTCTTGCTGCTCTGTTCAGTTCATCCATTCATCCAAACTTGCTTAGAGTGTGCGTCAAACTATTCCTAATTCATCTTACAATAAATAATAAATTCCAAATTCAATCCTTTTATATTTAGATGAAGTAATTTAATATATAAATTATAATAATAAATGTTAATATGTATATATAAATTTTCATTAAATTTAATTATTAATTTAATTTTAAAATAAAAAAGAACATAATTAAATCTTTTTATTTGAATTAAATTATATAGTATTAAGTGTATTTAGACATTATATTTTATGAAAATTATGCAAAGCATAAAGTATTTCTCGTATGATAAATAAAAATTTATAGCGAACTATAATATAATATTCGTATATCATTTACTACATGACGACGTAGTATTATAAAATCTAAGAACAAATACTTTGTAATTTATTTTAAGAACGAAATATAAACTTTTATAATTATTTAGTGATGAAAAATATAATTAACCCGTACTTTGTTTAAATTTCAATACTATATCATTCTCGCTTAAAAGTAAAAAGAAAAAAAAATAAATTTAAATAAAAAAATAAATTTAAGTCACATAAATAAAATTATTTTTAATTATTAATGAATTATAAAACATGTCCATTTTCATATAAATTATGAAGCACCTGTATCAAAAAATCAACTGGACCGAACCAAATTGTACTAGACCGAACCGAATTGGACTGGACCAAACTGAATCAGATCGGACCGAACCAAGTCGCACTGAACCCCAAATCGTACTGAACTGAATTGAACTGAACCGAACTGAATTGAACTGAACCGAACCGGACCAGACTGAACTGAACAGAACCGAACCAGACCAGACCAAACTGACCTAGACCGAACCGAACCGCACCAAACCGCAATGAACCGAACCGGATTGAACCGAACCAAATCGGACCGAACCGAATTGAACTGAACTGAATTGAACATAAATACTCTTTACTTTTGCTGAATTTTAAAACACCTTCAAAAAAATAGAAGAAATTTAAGAAAAAATTTTACACTTTCATAATTAATATATATAAAGCAAAAGGAGAATCCTTTTGTAATGTGGGTAAAAAATGTCACACTCAAAAGTTTTTCCATCAAAAACACCACAATCGTGAGGTTCCTCGTAAACAATTGAAACTTAATGATTTTCTCCAAATTAAATAGAGCAAGTGTATAAACAAAAACAAAAAGAAATTGTATACTTTCAATAAAAACAACATTCAAAGAACAAGCTTAAAAATGTTTGTATTCACCTTTCACGGAAATAACTATTTCATCAAAGTGAAGAACATAGAGTTCTGAAATTGGTAAAAGCCTAAATATTTAAGAAAAATATTATAAGATGATGACAATTTTTTTACTTTAATATAATACAGATAATCATAATTATGTTTAGTTAGACTATTTTTTTTCATCTATAACAATATGTAAAGAGGATACCCTCTTTTGTGTTCATATTTCATTATTCCAATTTTATCCTTAATTATTATTTTAAAAATTAATTATTTTATAAATAGTTTACTTTTAACCGTTAGCCAAAAAATCTCTTTTGTCTTCAACAGTTGTTTTAAAAACTTCTCTTATGTATATATTTGATTTTTCTAATTTTATATTTAACAACTATTTTAAAAATTCATTATATATTCTTTATTGAACTAAATTGAACCGAACCGAATGAAATCGAATTGAACTCAATCGAACTGAAATGAACCAGACCAAACTGAACCCCACTAAATCAAATTGAATCGAACCGGATCTAATCGTACCGAACTGAACCGCACTGAACCGAATCGAACCGCATTGGACCAAACCGAACCAGACCAGAGCGAATTGAACCGCACTGAAACAATTTAAACTGAACTGAACCGAACAAAACCGCACTAAACTGAATCGAACCAGACCAGACCAAACTGAACTGGACCAGATCGAACCAAACCGCACTAAATCAAACCGAACTGCACTGAATCAAACCTAACCGCATTGAATCGAACAAAATCGCAATGAACCGAACTGGATCGAACCGAACCAAAGCAGACCGAACCAAATCGAACCGAACTGAAACTAACCAAACCAAATTGAACCGAATTGAACTGAACTGAACAGAACATAAATACTCTTTACTTTTGCTGAATTTTAAAACACCTCAAAAAAAAAAGGAGAAAATTTAAGGAAAAAATTTACACTTTCATAATTAATTAATATAGAGCAAAAGGAGAGTCGTTTTGTAATGTGCGTAAAAAATGTCGTACCAAAATTTTTTTCACCATCAACACCACAATTGTGAGGTCCTCTTAAACAATTGAAACATAATATTTTTCTGCAAATTAAATATAACAAGTGTATAAATAATATCAAAAACAAATTAACAAACTGTATACTTTCAATAAAAAACAACATTCAAAAGACAAACTTTAAAATTTTTGTATTCACCTTTCACAAAAATAACTATTTTGTCAAAGTGGAGAACATAGAGTTTCGAAATTGGTAAAAGCCTAAATATTTAAGAAAAATATTATAAGACGATGAATTTTTTTTTTACTTTAATATTTAATTTGTATTATAAATAGTTTAGTTTTTTTTTTGTTACTTTAATATAATACAAATAATCATAGTTAAATTTAGTTAGACTAATTTTGTTCATCTGTAATAATATATAAAGAGGATACCCTCTTTTGTGTCCATATTTCGTTATTTCCATAGTTAAATTTCTCATAACTTTTAGAATTTTTAATTGAATTTCTATTAAGAAAATTGTTTTTATTGAATATCCAAATTTTTATACTTTTTAATTGGGTGTTTGAGGTTTGATTTTATAATCACCATAGTATTTTACATCGTTATTAGTTAAGTGTCTCAACATAAAAAACAAAAAATGGCTAATTTAGCTTTAAATTTCTTATAAATTGAAATAATTTTAGTAAAATATCTATTAAAAGTTTTCGTTCTATTGAGCACCGAAAAATTTGATATATTTTACTTCAATACATGAACTCGATAATAAGTTGAGTTTTCAGTCTCAGAATACTACATGTAACTAAAAAACAACTTTATTAAAAAAATATCGTTTTAATTTAAAATTAAAGGTTAATTATATTTTTTTCTCATAAATAAAAATTAAAATTAGACTATTTTATAACTTTTTAATTTATACTCTATCTATAATAATATATAAAGAGGATACTTTCTTTTGTGTTTATTTTTCATTATTCTAATTTGACCCTTAATTATTATTTTAAAAACTAATTATTTTATAAATAGTTTACTTTTAACCGTTAGTCTAAAAACCTCACTTGTCTTCAACAATTATTTTAAAAACTTCTCTTATGTACATATTTTATTTTTCTAATTTTACATTTAACAACTATTTTAAAAATTCATTATATATTCTTTATTGAACTCAATTGAACCGAACCAAATCATATTGAACTAAACCGAACCAGACCAAACTTAACCGAACCAGACCGAACTTAACCGCTCTGAATCGAACCGGACCAAACTGAACTGAACCAAACTGAACTGAACCGCTCTGAACCGAACTAGACCGAACTGTACCAAATCGGACCACACTAAATCGAACCGAACTGAATCGAACCGAACTGAACCGGACTGGACCAAACTAAACCAAACCAGATCGAACCAAACCAGACCAGATCGAACCGAACAAAACAACATTGAATCGAATCGGACCAGACCAAACCGGACCGAACCGAATTGAACCGCACTGA
>Ga0214544_1003838_pt1 | contig 30676 bp, 10 predicted proteins | sample CNSS3metaG_FD_160074 | JGI IMG/M metagenome (GOLD analysis project Ga0214544, IMG submission 160074) | Root nodule microbial communities from cowpea collected in UCLA plant growth center, Los Angeles, California, USA - CNSS3 | ecosystem: Host-associated > Plants > Roots > Nodule | place: USA...
CATAAGACACTGACACCACTCTCAACCCAAAACCTTAAGGCAATGGGTTTATGGGTCTTTATTCTTATATAGTGCTCTACTTTCTCATTTCTGGTCAATGTGGGACTTAGACTCACACTTGTATTCCGAACAATCTCCCCCTCAAGGGTGAGTCCCTTCAACCACATTGGTACACCCCCCTCCAGCGGAAGCTGCCCAACCACGAGTCCCTTCAACCACATTGGTACACCCCCCTCCAGCGGAAGCTGCCCAACCACGAGTACTCCTTTTCTGCCCTTTTCTGTACCGCCGTTATTCTTAACGAGACACGCTTTACCTGGAACCCTTATCTGGGACTCTTGTCAGGAAGACTTTCGATACTAGGACCATACTGGTACTGCACTCGTCTGAGCCGGCATTAACCATCGGCTCTGATACCACTTGTCAGGTTTTATAGAGGGGCTTTCACTAGGGAGAACAACACCAATGAGATCTGAGCCTAACCACATAAGACACTGACACCACTCTCAACCCAAAACCTTAAGGCAATGGGTTTATGGGTCTTTATTCTTATATAGTGCTCTACTTTCTCATTTCTGGTCAATGTGGGACTTAGACTCACACTTGTATTCCTAACAATTAAAACTAATGGAAAATGTTTTAGAGAGACTAACAAAAAAGTTATTTATTTTTATGTGGACCAAAATAATTAGTTTTAAATTTTTCAAAAACAAAAAGTGAATATCTTTTTTTGGAAACCAAAATTAAAATATTTTTATTTTATTGAGACTAAAAATATATTCAAACTAAAATTTATTATTTTAATCGAGCTATAATGATCAGTTCACTTTTAAGTTGCGCTTACATTAGACTTTTAAAAGTAATATAGAAGTATAAAAAGTGACTATTAAAATTATATATTAAATTAGATTAAAGAATGTTCATGGTATGGTTTTATAAGAGCAAAATTTATTTATTTTAATTAAGTGTCTTCGTAACAAAATGTTCTAATTTCAATTGTTGTCAATCAATTACCATGCGTCCAAAGTATTGTCAATTTTGGAATGTATGTTCTATCACGATTTTATTCTTAAGAGATGTTTCAAAATATGGAAGAAAGAAGATGTATTTAAACTGTCTTAGGCCTCAACTCTTCAGCAATGTAAAACTATTAGGTGTGATAAGAACATAAGCCATTCAGTTGGGATCTAAGGGGAATGACAAATCATCACAATGGAAGGCTTAAGGGGATCGATGGTTCGTTGTAGAACTTCGTTACCGATCCCACGATGGACGCCAATTTTTTTTATTTTGTCTGATAGACTTATGCTTAGATGATAAAGTTACGTATTTTTAAACATCTCATAGTAAAATTCAAATTCTATAAATTTTCACTCTTTATTCTTGATAATGTTCGTTCTAATTAGTCTTACAAAAAAAATCAAGAAGAATTATTTATATCAAATATCTCTCGAAAAACATGTTTATGTTGCTTTATGTCAATAATCGTTCTAAAAAAAACTAAAAAGATTGAATGTCGATAAATCATCGACGTTTGTATAAAAATATTGCTTGAAAAAGAGATACACTATGAATGGACAAAAAAAATTAATGTATCTCTAACCATAAATATGAACAAACATAACATAAAGAAGAAGATTGTCTCCAATTCCTCAATGCAAATCGGAAAGGATTTATAATTGCTCTTTGAAAAACCTCACTATATATTTTCACAAAGTGTCAAGCAATAAATAATGTAAGGGTCAAATAAAAACAGAGTAGTATCCATATATGAATGAGGTGAAGGTTATATAAAAATTACATAATGTCCATATAGAAAAGATGAAAGTCTCGTAAGAATGGCGTGATGACAATATATAAAGGATTTAAGTCCTATAATAATGTGTGGTGGATCTCATAAAAAATTGCAATCCCACATTTTCAATTACAAATAATAGTGACACTTAATCCTGAATCAATATTTTAATGATAGATAAGTTAAGAATAATGACCTAAAAGACTATAGCTAAATAGTGACATGTCAAAAGTTAGCAGTGGCAGAGCATCTAAGAAGTACGGAGGGGCATAGCCCCCAAATATTTTTGATTTTTTAAATATATATATATATATATATATATATATTTGAAATTTTTTAAAATTTTAAAATTATAGGTAGTATATTTTAGAAATCGATGAAGATTAAATTGTTTGTCTTTTTATTTCTTTTATAAAATACAACATTTAATGTTATTAAATAATAAAACATAAAATCAAATATAATAAAGAATAAAAATATTTAGGTTTAATTACACTTTTAATCTCTTTTTTCGTCTAAAAACATCAATTTGCGACTAAGAGATTGGAACTAAATTGAGACTAAAAAAACTGATGGATCAATTTGGCATTTTTGAAAACAGTAACCAAAAGAGTAACTAAACCAAATATTTATTAAGATATTTTTTATTTTCTTTTTCATTGCCTTTTTAGTTTTTCACAAAATTGTACTCATCTCTCACTCTCATATGTTTTCTTTTTGTTTTTGATGAAGTTAGACACATGTTATTTTTGCTCTCATTTCTCATTTGTTTCCTTCCTTTCTCGAAGAAAAAAAAGTGTAACTCCCTCTTATATCGCTGGATAATAAAATATTAGTGCAATAGTTATTAAGATTATTTTTTATCTCATGGACCTTTTGTATATTTATTTTTTTATTATAAAAGAAAAAAATGTATTATGTGTTTTTTTCATAACCGATTTTTAATTGTGATTTGACTTTAATATATTTTTCTTCTAATAATTACATCTCTCAATTTTTATTAAATTATGATAAATTATTTTTTATTTTATTTAAAAAAAGTATATCGATGAAGAATAAAATAATATATTCATTTTTTAGAAGTGATAATAGGAAAGTTATTTATGAAGATGAAAACAAGATAGATTCTACTTCTTCACATATTTTAAAGCATTATACTAATGATCCAATCTAACGATCGAATTATTTTATAGAGAAGTTATTTTTTGAAACATTATACTAATGATCTAATCAAATGATCAAAGAATTATATTACTTTGATCCCATTTAAACTCTTAGTCAAGATCCGCCACTAAAAGTTAGGATGTCAATATGGACTAGTTCGCCCTGCATTCGGCCTACAAAAAGTGAGTTAGGATGGCCCGTCCCACATAAGAATTGTGAGTTGGTTTTGTTGATTCGCCATACATAATGATTGGCATGTAAACTTGTGAGTTAGCCCACATAAGCAAAAATATTAAACAAGACTCAATATAAATGTTGCAACAATAATGATTTTAATGTTTAACATCTTTGTTGTATCCCATGAGTTTACAATTAACAATACAATTGAAATAAGCTAAGAAAACATAATATTAACATCTACATCAAATAAATATATCAAAGTTAAACATTTAATGAGCTAGGAAACATAAAAATAAATTATTGTCTACGCTATCAAAAAACTATAGCAAGTAACCAATACTAAATATAGACAAGAGAGTTTGTTTAGGTATTTAAGGATGAAGTGAAAGAATAAAAAAAAAGTTTGGCTTGTCTTGGAGATTAAAATGTAGTAAAGTTTTTGTTGAAGGTTATGCGAGTCAGCTTGCCCTAAGATTTGAGACTATGCAAGACTAGAGAATGTGCTAAAATACTCAATTTGTCTTGCACCTTTTTTAAGGAGTTAACCTTGCATAACTCGTCTCACATTGCAATCCATAACAAAAGTTGACTACTAATTAAATCAAGAACTAAGTCTTTAAGAAAAAACTTGATCTAGTTCTTTATTTGTCACAAATCTAAATAACCATTTTTAAAAAAAAAATACTAAATACAATTATTTTTATTGAATATTGTTATTAAAATGCAATTTATATTTGTATATGTCATCATTAAAATATAATTCCCCCTTTATTTTTGAAACGTAGATAAACCTCTTATGTAAATGAAAAAAAAAATAGTACATTATGTACTATCAAAAAAGAAAGAAACAAACATAAGCCTCCTTCTATTTTGTAAATACGCCATATTTATATCTAAATATTGTTGTATAAAATTGGAAAAAGGTTCTTGAAAACATTGATTAAAAGTCGAAGACTTTGAATGCATAAAACGTGACTATTCATCTCTCTACATGAATATTAAAAATATAATCTTATATAATTCAACATAAAAGTATAGATAACAAATAAAATATAATTTTATATTCAAAATAAAAATATTTGAATTTTGGTAAAAAAAAATAAGTTTTAAGAATTATAAATTGAAAACTTATTGATTTAGTTAGTACTAATTCACGCGACTGTAAATTTTTTTGTTACAATATTATATTATATATATATATATATATATATATATATATAACTTACAATTGATTGTTTTGCTATTAACACATTTTGAATTCTTCTATCATTTTAATGTTATCTTAAAATTTGAATAATTTAGATCCTAATAAATTGAAATCTGCTTGATTTGAAACGTATTTCATCGTAGTGAGTATAAAATAGAAGGGGTTTTGTACAATGCTGAAGAAGGGATTTTACGTAATGAGTCCAAATTTGTAACCATGGCATTTTTATCATCATTATTTAAAAACGTGGAGTTTAGGCATATCGTACATAAAAGAAGAAGAATTGGTGAATTTATTTGAATGAAAGGATTTTTGTATAAGAAATGCAAAGTAGAAAGTTGGTTGAATTGGACGAGATACGATTGATAAGGAAGTGTAAAAGCTTTAGCCAGAGTTTCCAAGATTGAATATTTGTTTCTTTGATGCAAAACTTTGAAGATTAACAAGTAAGCAGTCGAAAAAGGAATGAGTGGTGTTAGAAGTTACCCATTGATGAGTATTCAGAAAGAGAAAAGCATTGAAAAATCGTATAGTTTTATGTTACATACTAATATTCCTATAAAACCCAAGGCAAGAGGAAATTGTGGATCACAGTGAGATTTGGGTAAGATCGAAAGGTTTACATGTGATTTCTTCGTCAAAAGTCAATTCGGTTGGTTCAATCGATTTTAGGTTTTCCATTTTACGACCGTTAAGGCTGGATTGGTCAAATGATTACGTTACTATTATTATGATTTCACATCGCAATCGGTTTGAGCTTTGAGGAGTGGCTACGCAAGTTCTTTCCCTTGAATGGAAAAAGGAAAATTCAGTGTCTATACGAATAATGGAAAACGAAAGTGTCTGCGAATGTGAATGGAGTTTCGCATTAAATTGTTGATGGTTGACACTTGTGAAACCGAACCATGAATCTAGCTACAAAAATATGAGGAAAAGGGCAATGTAACAGAGACCCCAAAACAGGGACAGCACAGTTTATGGGTTTGCTTGTCCAAGTTGCTTAATTTCAATAGGAAACAGACATGTTTCTATTTGGGCCAATGCCAATCAAAGAGGTTTACGAGTTTCTACTATGGGGACTGCACCACTTTTGTTCAGTTTTCTAACCGAATGTTCTCAACAAAAAACAAACAATTGGGAGTTGGTGAGTGGTGATTTGTTTGGTGTCTTGTCTTGCACAAGTGGTGAACACATAAAAAGGTAGTGGGAAACTAGAACCTACTTTTCCAAACCTAGTAATGTGTTGGAGTGATTGAATGTGTTGAACAAGGTTCTTTCTTATTTGGGTCATGTGATGGACTTTGGGGGGCACTCTTTTTAAGTTATTGGAGCAAGTTTAGTGTTCAACGCAAACTTCATCTTCACCAACCTTCCATGTCTGCCATTTTCTTCTTTCTATGCTCTTACCATCATGATTGCTAGGGCTCACCAACTAAGACTCCTTTTGTATGCCACTCTCTTCATGCCTCACAATTGCCCTTCCATTATAGCCTATGCTTTTAACTGCTGCCTACCAAAACAGCCCAATTAAGTTACCAACGATGCACATTTAGGCTATTACTAAATCCAATTCTAGGCCCAAACCTTTACCTCATTCGCAGCTTTTTTTTAGCAAAATATTCCAACTTAATTTCATATTATTGCATTTCAAACTTCAATCATTCAAATAAACTTTTTGATTTTAATATTCACGGCCACGCGTACTGGATTCGTGTAACCAGTTCCGTTGTATGAAAAAATCTCTTGTATCTACACGAATACGTATATAAATAGTTATGGGTATAAATGAATACTTTTTTAAAATAATGAGGTTTTATAGAAAAAAATTAATAATTCAAAATTTTATTTATATTAAAAATAAAAAATATCTTTTTATAGTAAAAGTAAATTAAATCGGCTTACTTCATGAATACTAAAACGTATTTAAACAGATAGATAACAGAAAGGAAAAAAGTCGATAAAAAGAATGTGAATGTTAACACTTGCCTCAAGTATGTTAAGAATCATATCCATTATGCTGCATTACATGCATGCAACTTTTAAGAATGTATACTAAACTTGCAAAGAAAAACATTTGTTTCTTGGGTTTAAGTAACGAGGAATTTGATACCCCTTGGACCTTAAGTTGAAGTGTTGTAAATGATAAGAGTTTTGTCTCCTTAATTAGATTCGCCCATCTCGTTTAGTAATTGGTAATAGGAGATCCAGATCGTGTCACGTTGCAATGCAAAGATCATTTTTGCTTCTAAGACCATTCCAGATAGAGACCATGAATAAATAAATAAATTAAATGAAGAACTCATGCACCTCGTATATACTTTTGTCGACTTAAAGAGAGCAAAATGTCAGAATACGCATGCAACTGTGTAAGAATTATCAGTAAACTACCATAATTACTACATCTCATTAGTTTAAAATTTTAAAATACTTCAGCAATTTTACCAGAATGTAACTTATAGGTGGAATTCCTCGATAATGAAGCCAAGTCCATCAGATTAAGAACTAGTAAATGACAATCACTAGGTGGGTTAATTCTTCCTCTTTTGAACCACTCTAGTCTTGTATTACTGAGATAATGTAAGAAACTTTTCTCTGGTTGATTAGGTCCATTGACTCTAGCCGAAAATGTTAAAAGGAAAAAGGACCCTTGTTCAGCTGAACTTTTTGACTAAATCATAATGATAAAATTTCTACCCTATATTTTAGGCAAAACTGATTCTCACACGAGACTTCTCATGAAAAGAATGATCAAGACTTCCACATTCTTCCCAAAAGCATCTTGCCGGAAGAACAAAAATTATAAATAATTTCTGTAACTCTATTTCTTCTTCTGTACATTCCTTTTCCTGTCCCTGATGTGGCTTCTGCCAAAAGCAAACCTGTTTAGAAAAAAAGGCAAGCCTATCAGTAAACGATGTCCTAGGTGGTGATATCTTGATAATACAACTCACAAGTACACAGGATGCACTTTTGAATAAAGCCTAGATGTGAAGTTGGTATTGTGAAGAGAAAAATAAATAAATAAAGGAAGCGGAAGGAAAAAAAAAAAAGCGAAATAGATATAAAGAATCAGTACAAGAAAGACTATTTGATTAAGAGGAAAATAGTGAAAAATAACTTTTTACCCTCTTCCTTCCTTCCTCCCTCCCTCTTTCCGCCTTACCAAAACCAAGTCTTAATTCACAGACCGGTTAGTATATATTGAAGGGGCGATAACAACATGGTAGATTACTACTAAAAGCTATCATCTTGGTAGCCAATAAGTTGTCATGAGCATATCAACCAGTTGACGTAACATGAGCACTGACGATATAAAAAATGGTAGGGTTCTCTGTATATAACGTTCGGCAAACTTGTAAATCAATAGGAATGTAAAGACATAACTTGATCACCTTCAGTAGCTCATCTCCTCTGGTGCAGCACAATCAACTTCTGTCGGAAGACACAATAACTTTTAATCAATTTTGCAAAGCAAGAAAAAGGTTCTGTAGACCATAGTACAAGGCATGTCTTACATCTATTATCAATTCAAATACAAAGGGCGCCCACGTCAGGTGTTACCAAGTCGTATTCACTAGGTACTTCTACTTTTGCAGAAATCCCCTTTTCTCCTCGCTTCCTTTCATTTTTGCCCCTTCGTGCGTCAGCTGCTTGGTTACTGACACAACAGAGATATTGGTCACACGCATTAATTTTTTTCCATTTGATTACATTCTTGTAGCAAACTAAATCAAGTCAACTAACTTAAATCCAAGGAACATCAAGTGAGCTCCCAGAGAAAATTTCCAAGCACTGCAAACACTAACCGAGTAATTGAAAGTGCAGAAAGTACTATAGGAAAGTATAAGACACGTACACTAGAAACTTAGCAGATTGTTTTCCCAAGGCAGATCCACAACAAGCTTTATATTTCTTTTTGGAACCACACGGGCAGACCTTGTTTCTAGGAATCTGGTGGTTAACACCACAAAGAAGAGGAAGTCAGAATAACAAAAGCGTGTCAAAGGAGATCATAATATTTCAACAGCTAATTTATTTTGGATCAACCCCTCCAGGGGATTAAGCAAAACCTGTATATAAACTAAAATTAGCAGAAAATAGAGAACCTTATCATTTGGTTGCAATTTGATATTGGTCTTCTTGGAACTATTGTTTGATTCATCATTAGTGCTGTCCTCTACCTTGTCTTCTTCGTGTTGCTTATGGTTCTCATTTTCATCAAGACCTATACATGCTTGGAATTTGAGACTAGGTCGGTTACGATAGAACCAAAGTTTCATTTTTCTCTACTAATCATAATGGTTTATACTAAAAGCTAGTGAATAAATTAAACCTCTATGCAAGAAAAAAAAATACCAATAAAGCATGAAAATGTTAGTTTGTCATCTAACAGTATGGAAAGTGCAAAATGCATTAATTATACAAGAACAACATTACCATAAGTATTAGCCCCACTAGGTAGGGAATCTGAGTTCGCAGAGCACTCTTCTGTTCCTTGCTCTGCTATTAGAAATTCTATTGCAGCATCAACATCTCCATTTACCTGCCCTAGAATCTAGGACAAGGAAGACAGACTTTAAATACATGTAGAGTAATTAAAATTTTGTAGAAAAGACAGCAATTTACAAGAGACCTTGCCGAACTGAAATATTAGTAATGCAGCACAAGCAAACAGCAAAAAGGTATGCACTCATTTCACCTGTTCCACTTTTTCCGCATTTTCACATCCAGTTCCAGCCATAACCAACTTTATGGACCCCGGTTGAAAAGTTTCCTTACCAGCTCGCCCACGGGTTTTGTTGTTCATAACTTTCATTTCATGTGAAGGTGCTGAAAGATCAGCATCAACCTTTCACAAACTAAAATTAATCAGGCATATGCTACGATACTTGATACTAGTCCAAGAATCAAGAAGAAGAAATAATAACAACCTTGATTACAATTGGCCTTGCCGGCCCATCACAAGGATCATCCTTCAACCGCACACTGTTATAATGCTCCCCGTCATGATAAGACCTGGAAAAAACACAGTACACTAAAAAACCATCCAAATTCAAATACAAGGTCGAGGAAAATTATGTTTTCATTGTTTCCGTATGCATATATATTCCTTAAATTTTAATTATAAGCATTATGCATAAATAGATTACAGCACACAAGACGATATTACAAGAAAATCTCATTTCTAAATTGATAGAATGATGTGATTAAGGTTAGAAACTATTAATTACTAAATATTCCAACTACGTACTGATAAGATCTGCAAAATCTAATAAATAATAGGATCAAAATCCTAGTCAAAATCATTGAAAGGATTTTTCATTCACAGACAACGGTTGGATTTTTACTCCATAATTTTATCAAGTTTCCTTCAAAACAATCTAACAGAATCACATCGGTTACAACAACCAGCTTCATCAATCACGTTCAATTATCATTTTCCATACCTCATGTCTAAATAATGAAGTCAGCCTACACTAGAACTCTAATATTCTATTCATGTACACGTGTATGTGATTCTAAGTGATGGTGTTACTAATTGAATGCCTGATTTGAAAGCAAATGTCTCCTAATTACAAAATTGAAGACCTAGAGTCTATCAGCAAGTTAAATATATAAACAATATTTTGCTAGTTTATTCATAGATTTAGCATATCGATATCATCATTATAATTTTCAGACAAAAGAGACAAAGCAGTACAATATAACCATAGACTCCATAGTACTTACAAATGGACCATGCGAACTCCATGATCATCAAAATTTCTAATGTACCACCGAGGAGACATGTGCTGCAAAATCACACCAGTATGAATGGAAATTTCAATTAACTTTAGCATGTAACAAAATTCAAAGTGTATCAAAGACATTATAAAAGCAATTAAATATATCTGGGAAAAATATGCATTTACTATTTTCAGTCTTCACATTAATGAACAAAGCTTACGCACATTCAGAAACAAAATAAAATTGCATGAGACAAAGATGATAGAATGTGAAAATACCACGATCTTCATTTGTATAAAGTTCACATAATGAATAATCTAACTAATCAACAATATTCCATACAAAATGATGCGACAATAGAATATAAGGTGTGAAGACGTAGATTATCTTCAAGGATGCTGCTCACCCTGTGAATGCATATATTACTACGTGTTACAAGAGAAGCTGCCTGCAATTCCATATGTCCAGCCCATGTACCATCATTTTCCATGGACAGGCAATACTCATCAAATGGTACTTCATCTTCAATAAAGGGCTCAAACATCTCCCGATTATCCTGTTAATCACAGCTTCAAGACCAGGCTATGTGAAAGAGTTTTCCTAAATATTAAAGAGGGAAACTAACATAGGAAAGTTCACAAACATAAAATATCACTGAGAAAAGAATAGACAAATCATAGGCAATCAATGATCCTTATGATTGATTATGGAAATTATGTTTTTCCAACTTTCCTTTAGTCTATTAGGTTAACTGTGAATACTTACGTGATTAACCAGATAAAGGTTCCAACCCAAACAATTTTCTTCTTGCCACATCTTACATCAACAACACATAGATTAACCAAGTATTTCAAGCAATACCTTTTTTTCTCTATTTGTCTAATTAAGGGGTAAAGGGAGCACAGGGGTATAACATATTAATGACATAGATATCATTTTTTTCAATGAATTTCAAAAACCACATGAATCAAAATTATTACATAAACAATACATAAGCTTTAAACATGGGGAGTAGTTGAAAATTTCAAAAAAGAAGAGGAAGAAAAGAACAAAATTGTTTCCAGAACATTGTACCAATATGTGTTTCACCACCATGCTGCGGTACTTTTTATGTTCTTCCTCATTGCCTTCCAACTGATCAGCGAGGGCTCTGCATAAGAATAGAAGATGTTAAATTAATATAAAATGTTTTTCGCAGGATTGACTCATCATACTGAAAACACCAAACGCCAGTGAAATTTACCTAGCCAAAAATGCAAAAACGGGAGGGGGATGGAGATAGAGATCTAATTTAATAAGTGATAATGCCAAAATTATAGGATCTATAACTTACTGTCAGTTTCAGAATAAGAATAAAAAGATTGGTACTTTGTGTGCAACTGAAAGTACCTAGTATAGTAGTATGTACTATGTAACATGGATGCTAATGTAGTCAGTAGAATGGATGCTGAGCATTCAAACTGACCTGAAGAAACAATTACCATCTGCAGTCACTTCAACAATGCGTAATCCCAGAGCATCCAACTGAGTACGAAATTGAGAAGTGTCAGCCTGTTTTCCCAGCTTCTTAACCTGTTTCCAATACATGGCTGGTCACCAATGGCTAAAGTATCCAAATAACATATATTCCTAGAAACACTACAAAGTACAAACTCACAATTGGATTTCCACTAGATTAATATATAAGAGCTTTTTTCGAGCTTTTTTCGATAGCCTTATCCCACTAAGTAATAGATAAGGGTATACATTCAAAACAGTTAAATTAATAGTAAATACAGCAAGAGAGTTATTGCATTGTCTGTTGTTTCCTTTAAAAGTCTTTATAGCACCTTGTGAAGGACCTTCACAAAGACAAGATCAAAATAAAGGAGTTAAAACATTGGGATTGAATGCAAAATGCTTAACACTCTTCTACGTGTGTATTGTAAATGCAGAAGGAAGGAGACGGATTTGAAGAGGATCACATGTGTTTATTTCCACTGATTCACGCTGATTTGCAAGGAAGTTAGTTTGGGTTCCACACTTGAATCTATCCATCAAATAGGAGATGAAATGCGAAATGGGCTGATACAAGGACAAAGTCCGTGTTGCAATGAATGATTTCCCCAAATGCCGCTCACATGAAATTACCTGTCACAGTGCACCAGGAGCCAACATAATCGATTACGTATAGCCCATGATTGATTATGTTGGTATCAAAGACCTATATTTCCATGTACATTGGTCACATAATCTATTGTGGTGACATTTTTTGCCATGTTTTGTTAAATTACGTGGAGAAAAACCAATTGTGTGAGGCATTAAAGATTATGCACCCACCATGGACAAAATTTAGCCAACCACTCATTTGAGTGAGGAAACCACAATTTTTATTTTTTGTTCTAATACATAATACAACGGCATATTTTATTTGTAATTGAAAAAGTAGCTTTAAACTAATTTATACATTATCACATCAGTTATATCAACTTACTACTCATTTGCCACCTATTTCCACCTTTTTCACTAAATCCAAACAACCTTATTTTCCTCGTTATTTATCTTCCTTTTCCATGTTCTCCCTTTCGATCCACTAAAGTTTAAGTAGTCTGTTCACTCAACAGACTTTTAAATATACATATAACGGATGATTATAGAGATAAATAAATCAGGGTACAATCAGAACAGCTACTACTGCCTCTACAAGGAAAAGGTAAAAACACCAAAGTTGGCTTTCAAGAATCTAGACAGCAAATACATAAAATAACTTTTCTAACATCTGGAAAACCAAGTTGGCATACAGGAAAAAAAAGGCTCCTTCGATCTGAAAGAAAAAAAAGGATAAGAAAAAAATCATCACAAAAAACCCTAGGCTTAACCTCAAATGAGTCTTAAACTGCAGATTTCACAAACTTAGACAAAGACATCCTTGACAGTACATCACTGGCCACATCAACAGCCATAATATAGATGTCACCACCTTTGTCTCTACCCTCTAATGTAAACTGTAATTTAGTGCCACAGCAACCTCATAAATTAGTTATGCTGAAAATTGAAATGGATGATTCCAGTCTAGCAATCTAATCTCTAAAATGTTCCTTACACGTAATTTTAAAATATAGCCACTAGCCACAGTGCATATTCCAGTAGCACATCACAGAGGCCCCCTCTGAAAGATGCAATGCAATCCACACTAATATCACTAAAATGCATAAATAAATAAAATAATGAAATTGGTAAATGAATATAGGGTTTCTATTGATCATTGCCTACAGTAAAACAATTAAAGCACGATAGAGAGATACGTTAGGAAATATCAAATTGGGATCACAAATGCAACTCTAATATCCATGAATTGTAGAACTACAAGAGATTGATTGTTTAGAGAAAACATAAAGTAAGTAACAAAGAAGAGATAACGGAATTTGAAACCTACTTGCGGTTGTTGTTGCTTCTTCTGGGATAGCTTCTTCTGTTGCTTCGGCTTAACCATGTCCTCGTCCCAAATTGATAAAATAAAACAGATTTCTTAAGGTGTCTGTCTGAGTTCGTCCAAGAACGAGTGCAAGATACAATAAGTCAAGAACTAAACCAAAGCCAACTCAAATCACCCATCATTACTTATTGTCTTTTACTTCCTGCACCCCGACAATTTATTTACGCAACCCCACAAACTTTCATGATGACCCTTTTACTCTCTAAAAAAGTGAATTTCCAAATATATGTTTCCGAATATACTTTCCAAAAAAATTTGGCTATTTGGAACCATAGAAACAGGATAATTTTCAGGGAAGGAAAAGTAGATGTACAATAAAAAAATTTATAACACAACTTAACATTTGATTATGGATGAAACACAAAGTATTTAATATAACTTTCTCATATTTTGAACCGGTATCAGTGCTGGTGTTATGCTTCAAATTATTGTGAACAAGGAAAGAAAATTATAGGACTTTATCTTAATCTAGAATACATGTTCGTTAAATATTACTACATAAAAAAAAGTATAAAGTGTAGAGATGAAAGTCAACTTAGTCTAATCTATAGAAAAGATTTAAAAAATAATTTTAATGTATTATTTTAAATAATAGGGTTATATATATATATATATATATATATATATATATATATTATATATATATATATATATATATATATAAATAAAAATATTATAATTCTTCATCTATTCAAAGAATGAGTGCATAGGTTTGCTCACAGAGATAAGATAATAATGTCTAAATTATAGCTAATACAATATTTGATTACATAATATTTACTAATAGAATATTTGACATATCTTAATACCCCTACTCAAGTTGGTGCATGGATATCACACATTCCCCCAACTTGAATAGAGACTCATTAAACACTCTTGCTTGACACTCCTTTAGTGAGAACATCAGCCAACTGCAATTCTGATCTTACAAAAGGAAAGAAAATTATTCCAGCTTCAAGTTTCTCTTTGATGAAATGTCTATCAATCTCCACATGCTTTGTTTTATCATGTTGCACCGGATTGTGAGCAATTGCTATAGCCGACATATTATCACAATACAAACTCATACCAAATCTGATAGCACATTTTTAATCCACAAAAGTTTACATACACCTAGTGTCATGCTTCTAACTTCTGCTTTAGCACTAGATCTTGCTACTACGGGCTGCTTTTTACTCCTCCAAGTTACAAGATTTCCTCCTACTAAAGTAAAGTATATCGAGAGGTAGATATTCTATCATCTTTTGAACCTTCCCAATCTGCATCAGTGTACCCTTCTACTTTTAAGTTTCCATGATTTGAGAACAAAATTCATTTTTCAAGAATGGACTTTAAATATCTCAAAATCCTCTCAACAACATCCATATGAAGCTTTCGTGAGTCATGCATAAATTGGCTAACAACATTCACTAGATAGGTAATATTTGGACGTGTATGAGACAAATAAATTAATTTTCCTACCAGCCTTTGGTATCTCCCTTTGTCTATGTTTGCTGAATTTAAGCATTGAAAGAGTTTATGATTTTGTTCAATTGGTGTATCAATTGGTTTACTCCCAAGCAGTCTAGTTTCTGATAGTAAATCAATAGTATATTTTCTTTGACATAGAAAAATACCATGTTTTGATTTGGCTACTTCAATACCCAAAAAATATTTGAGGTTTCCAAATTGTTTCATCTCAAATTCAGATGCAAGGTATTGTTGTAAACTAGAAATCTCATCTTGGTCATTTCATGTAACAATCATGTCATCTACATATATAATCAAAGTTGTAATCCTTCCAAACCATGTTCTTGGGGATTGTTTTAATCCATATAGAGTCTTCTTTAAATTGCAAACGTTCATTCCAATTGAATTTGTCATACCTGGTGGAGAATCCATATAAATTTTTTCTGAAATTTCTCCATGTAGGAAATCATTTTTCACATCAAATTTTAGAAGAGGTCAATCTTCGTTTGCTGCTAGTGACAGAAGTATTCTCACAGTATTAAGTTTGGCTATTGGTGTGAACGTTTCTTGGTAATTTACACCATAAGATTGAGTGTAACCTTTAGCCACAATTTGTGCTTTGTACCTCTCAATAGTTCCATCAGCTCTATGCTTAATTGTAAATACCCATTTGCAGCCCACAGTCTTCTTTCCTCTTGGTAAGGACACAAGATCCCAAGTGTCATTTTTTTCTAAAGTTGCCATCTCATCAACCATGGCTTTGGTCTATCTAGGATCTGCCAAAGCTTCCTGTATATTAATAGGAATAGAAATTGAAGATAATTGAGATACAAATTATGCATATTTACTAATGGGATATTTAACTTTGGCTTGGAGGTCTGGTTCATATTTAGCTGGAGGTTGACCACGGTTAGAACGGGGGGTGGAAGATTATACTGGACAGTAGTAGACGACTCAATGTTTGGTGTGTTGGTGGTCTCATGCAGACAATCAATTTCATGATCGGTTTCATCTAAATTAGTATTATCAAGGGTAGGATCAAGAGAAACAATTTCATGATTAGTTTCAACTACATTAGTATTATCAGAGATAGGATCAGAAGGTACCTCTTAAGAGTCAAGTCAAACCTGTGGAGAAGATTGAACCAATTGGTTAGGATCAGAAGACACTATATTATCTAAAGGAGAAGTTTTCATATTTAGGATTGGCTCACTTCCTGCAGAATGATCCTCACACAATAATTTATCTTTACATATAATTTTATATCTGGGAATTATGTTGTAGAATCAACATAAGAAAAATTATGCTCATTAAATGTCACATTCATAAAGATATAAAATTTCTTTGATGGTGGATGGTAAGCACAATAGCCTTTTTTAGTTGATCCATACCCAACAAAAACACATTTTAAAACTCGTTCTTCAAGTTTTGTACGTTTGTAGGTTGATGTGGGTGTAAGTAAACATATATAACACATCCAAAAATATGAGGCGGTAAAGAGACTATGGAAGGAAGGATACAATGATCAAACAACACATTTAAAGGCCTTCGAAAGTTAAGCACACTAGAAGGTGTTTGAATAATCAAATAAATTGTAGATCTCACAGCCTCACCCCATAAATAAGATGGGACATTACCATCTACCAAAAGTGATCTTGTCACCTCTAACATATGTCTATTTTTTCTCTCAACCACCCCATTTTGTTGTGGTGAATAAGGACATGTAGTTTGATGTAAGATGCCTTTGGAGTTCATGAACTCGATTAATTCAGTCTTAAAATATTACCCTCCATTGTCTGATCGAATAACCTTAATGTGTGTATTAAATTGAGTAATTATCATATAATGAAAGGAACGAAACACATTACACACATCACTTTTATGTTTAAGCAAATACACCCAAGTTACCCGAGTACAATCATCAACAAAACTGATAAACCATTTTTTCCCATTATGTGTAGATTGTGGAGCAGGGCCCCAAACATCTGTGTGGATCAATGAAAAAGGAAAATCTGTTTTTTTGATTGCTTAAAGGAAACACAACACGATGACTTCTTACCATTACACAAGTTTCACACAAATAAAATCAGAAATATTGCATTTATGAAATAGTGATGGAAATAATTTTTTTAGATAACCAAAAAAGGGATGTCCCATTCTTCTATGCCATAACCAAATTTCCTTTTTGTTTTTATCGTGTATGTGTTCATTCGCAAGACAAGTCAACCTTCCTTTATGGATTTGTTGTGAGACATTTTCAAGATAATACAGTCTTTCTCTCTCTCTACCACTGTCAATCTTCTCCTTGGAATGGATGTTCTAGAAAAAACAAACAATGGGTTGGATAAAATAAGGCAACACAAGAATGTGATTTGGTTAACTTGTTGACAAAGAGAAGATTACAATTCAATGTAGGAACAAATAAAATATCAGAGATTGATAAGGAGGGAAAGGGGAATATAGTACATACACCTTCAATAGGAGATGAGATCCCATTGAGATTAATAATAGCAGTTTTAGAACAATTAGTAGAAAAATTAATAAATTTATGTGGATCACAAGTCATATGATCAGTAGCACCTGAATCAATTATCCAATCAGCACCCCTAGTAACAACAGATTAAGAGCAAAGTTAGATATACCTGACTTGGTCACAAATCCGGCAACAATAAAACTATGACTCTTGGGAATAGCTTCTTGCATTTGGATAGCAGCGGAAGTCCCAAAATCAAGTTTCTCCTATTGATTTTGATCGAAAGGAGCCATCAGAAATATTCAAATAAAGAAGCACCGTTTCCTATAATGTAGAGGATGTCAGTGTTTGACTCTGATAATAATGCCTAAATTATAGTTAATGCAATATTTGATTAAATAATATTTGCTAATAGAATATTTGACATATCTTAACATAACCTAAACCCTTAATATCTCTATACTAATTTTTTTTTATCGTTTGAACAATCAATTTAAGTATCACTCTTAGGTTCTATGAAAAAGTTGAATTATAATTTATTAAACTAATTGGGCTTACGATTAATTTAAAATTTCGACTATAAAATTTTTTTTTGACATAAATTGTTTTCTTTATCCATGTTTTAACTTTCTCTTTCCTTTCATCACATCTAACTTATAATTACTATGTTAACTTGTTTGATTTGTAGCTTTGAAATCTAATATAGTTCATTTTAAATTTAACTTTGTTAACATGTTCAGGTTACATGTTAAACAATTTTAGCCTCTAAGTTTATAGATAAACATGTTAACTTATATAAAAACTTATACATTTGCTTAGAAATACTTTTATATATGATATGTAATTTATGAACTTAGATCTTAGTTTGTGTGTAAAAGGTCTTAGTGTTAGATCATGAAGTAAAGATCAATCATAAAAGAGTAATAAATCCTAAATTAATTTAACAGTTTTCAATACTCAAAGAGCATGATGTGAAAACGTGCATGATTAGACTTTAAGAATAATGTAGATGAAAGAATAATATCATTTCGTGTGAGAGAGTGAGAATATTGCTCTCTTCTTAGTAGGGTATGCGGAAAAGACTGAATGTCCAAACGCACGTATCTAGCGTCTTATTTCATTGTCTTAAAAAAATTATTAATAGGATATCAGTTTTATATTTTTATGAGCATAAACCATAGACCTATCAACAGGTTATTGAACAAGTTCATCATAGACCGTTATCCAATCCATCATGGATCATTCATCAGAAACCCAATAATTACGTATTATTCATAAATTAATAACAATTTGTAATATAATTGATACTAACAAATAATATAATTTATTGATTAATATTAATCCACAATAATAATAATAATAAAATAGAGAATAATAATTTTATATAGTAAAATTATATAAATACAACACTTAGGCCCAAAAAAGTTTCACACATTGTTAATTAATATATAATAATATATTTTTATTGTTTTAAAATATGAATATTCAAGAAATTACTTTCTTATAGATACAAGTCAAACCATTATTAAATTTGAAAACATAAAGATAGATTATAATATTTATCATGAATTATTTACTTACTTAGTCACTTGTTATTATTTAACAATTTTGTTACTAATTTACCAATATTATATAGAAAAAGTTAGTTTAAAATTTCAAACTTAATAAGAAATATATTTTACTTTAACTAAAATATCCATTTTGTAATGTATTACAAAAACAAGATTTCAAAATGAAATGGAGATAAATTTCATGCATACAATACAATATAATATGATTATTTACATTAAAAAAGAGATAGATGAAAATTTAGTTTTGATTTAATTATGAATGGATTCGATAATTTGAAAAAACATAAAATAATATATTAGATAAATGTGATTTCCTTTTAATTTTATTTATATTAATATATATATATATATATATATATATATTGGTTATATCAATAATATTCTGGTATAGTCACCATCTGAGGTATCTTTTAAGGACAAAATTGTGACGGAACGCAGTGATTGTTCCTAACAATGTTGTCGGACAAACTTTGGTTGGGTTGGAACATTGGCACTGTCTATGGGGACTGACAACTCCACTTGTCCTCGACTGGGGGGCTTATTCTGGTATACTCAATAAGTCTCACAGCTTAGGAGTTGAGGTTAGGTGTTGTTTATGTATTCCTTCCTCCCTCCATTCTTTAAGACGTCTTTTAAGAACAAAACCGTAATAGAGTTTCACGTTCTAAAATGAACATTATCTCATAAACGCGGGATGATTGTTCCTAACTATCCAATATTAGTAATCAACCACTAGCTAGAACACTCTTGTATTTGAAGTAATAGAATAGAAAAATAATTAAAAGATTAATAAAGACATTATAAGATATTGATTATTGTGTTACGAAGATATGAGATATGTATGGCGAAATTCACTTGCATACAGTGTTTCAACTTAAGAGAAAAATGTGTTCTTAAATTTTTAAACTCTCAACCCATCGAGAGGCTCCTCACCTACATAAAACTTAAACTCTTTCGAACATCACCTCCCTAACATGGGCTTGGACTATGTAGTTGAGAAAGTTAACAAAGTAAAAAGAAAAAAAAAATCCTTAAGTTACCCATAACTTAATATCAACATATTAGTACCAATCCAGTATAATCAACCCAACCAACTACTTTTCAATATTATACTTGGGTTGTTTATAAATTGAGTTATGGGCGGTTTAGGAAATTTTATTGCTCAATCCACTAAAGAAATATCATGTCAGGTTGTGTTTTTATTTTAATTTTTTTAATGTAAAACTCAATTCAACTTAATCCACTTTTGAGCAAATTGATTGGGTTATGCCAATTAAATTTAGATATGAAAATTTTTATCTCTTTTCAATTTTTTAAAAAAGTTTTAATTTTGAAACATCAACCTAATTAAAAAATACGATATTTACAAATATAAATTCAAGAGTTCAAATAAGTCAACAAATCAAATCATAACAAGTTTATTCAAACTAATTCAATAGATAAAAATAAAAACATAACACAACTTATCAATAAAATGAACTATCACACTCATATAATTCACATTTTTATTTGATGTCCATGAATCAATTCTAAATAAAACATATGTTTATTTCAAGACAATAATAATTTTAACTTCATATTTTCATTATTAAATGAAAGCACGCAACATTTAGTAATGGTCACATGAGAGGAAATTTTAAAATACGGTTAAACTTCTTAAACCCATATTCAACAATCTAAAAGGAAGTTTAAGGGTAAAGAAAACTTAAGAAGGAAGCTTTCTATTTAAACTTTATTTTTCAAGCTTTTTTCATGTAAAATTATCAATTAAATTGTTATAAATAATTTCGTTTAATATTTATTTTTCAATAAATAATAAGGTTAATATGTTTAATATTTGTGGAGATATTGTTGATCTTCAATAAGTTTTTATTATTATTTTTAACTTTGAGAAACTCCTTCTAGTTTAAACAATTCATATATGAAAAAAAAAAACTTCTTTAAAACTCACAAATAGAAAAGTACCAAAAAACAAAAACCAATCAAAAAAATACATTTTTGATCCTAATACAAGTTCGTCAAATAAAATAAAAAAGTAACACATTGGAAAAACATACTAACAAGGATAAAAACAGTGATACACACAGACAACATGAGATTCAATGAACGAAATCTGCCAAAACTCTCAAAAGAAAAACTCTAAAATATAAGAAAGTAAGAAAAAAAGAATGAAATGAGAAGTCACATAGAGATCAAATAAGAAAATAGAAATCAAAATGGACTATGAGAGAATAAAGATAAATAATTATTCCCTTTTTCCTAAACAAAATTATAATTTGTTGAAAAAAGGTTTTAACTCATTAAATATTATTTTTAATACCAATAAAAATTAATAGACACTGATAATAATTTAATTAAATTTTTTCTCTCTTAAACATAAATTTATAACGAATTTAATGCAGTAATATTAATACTAAAAAAAATTTGAGGCATTCTTTTTAGAGATCTAAATTGAATGTTTTACTTGCTTCACCATTTTGTGGACCCTCACAAATGCAACAATAGTTTTCAATTGGTTTAATGGTTGAATTCAACAAGTTTCAAATTCATGGGATTAAGGTGAACCTTCATATCCTTTTTTAATATACCTAATGTTCTTTTGTTTCTTATCAATGTCCTTATACCTATAGTGTGAGATAGCTAAAGAAATATGTACTGTACCTAGCCAAGCTCAATCAAGTAAATAAGTACACACGTTAAAACCACATACCATCCAGCACCCGGACACAACCAGCACTAGCCATCTAGACAGGTAGCCGGCCAAAACCGACTACTTGCCTAGAAGGCTAACCCACTTCAATACACCTCTGGAAACTGCTTTAGGACCAGGCCCACTCATGGCCCAAGCTGGGGCCCAAGCTAGAGCCCAAGTCAAGGCCCAGCCCATGAAATGGTCAAACGTCATTAATGTCAATACACGTGGACCCCATCATTTAAAGGTACGCATTCATTAATTGCTGATTTGACTCTTGAGAGCTTTGACTTACTTGAGCTTCGGAGATTCTTCTGTAGGTAACCCCTCCTGGGTTCAAGCCGGCATGTATCGAATGGGAAGAGGCCAACTAAGGAGATAGCGGACTACATAGTAAGGTGACGCTCGTGCCTAACTTATCTTATTTGTCCCTCTGCAGGAACAAAATATAAATTTTCTTTGCACATACCGACCAACTTAAGACTGGAATCATGGCGGTAAAATAAAGACTCTAACATATATCATGTCAAGTTTGAGGGACTACAATACTATGTACGTCTAGGAACATCTTGGCCACTCAAATTGAGATGTACTCGACCTAAGTATGTCCGATTAAAACGATATCATACCTACCAGTCTTTAACATAGACAAAATAAGATTAAGTTAATGCAAAAGTCAAAACATATTAGGCAAAATTAATCAAGTAATTAGTCTCGTTGACCAGGCTCATCCAAGTAAAAACCATAAATGTGACGAAAAAAAAATTCTATTTATTTATTTATTACAGTATACTTATAAGAATTTAGAGGCAATAATTTATACACTAATATATAATTACATTTAAAATATTCACATTTATATATATATTTACAATGCTATATACTTCCTATATCCACATTGTTTAGTACATTTTATATTTCCTACACTAGAAGAGGAAGAAGGATTATTTATTTACAGTTTCCCCCTCATATACGGTTTATCAAACAGGTGGAGGGAAAAGGTTATGGATAGGATTCACTTGGACTGTTGGGGGTAAATAAAAGGTAACTCCGATTTGTCCTTCGATGACAATCGGTGCATTCGGAGCAGAGAGAAAAGTAATGGTAGAGTTTCCCGTTCCCTGAAATGTTACAAAATTATTCACTACATTGGTTTGCCATGCATTTCCCGGAAAAACAGCCACAATGTCGGCGAAGAAGGGATCAGGCATGTTCGGAGCAGCCATCTATGATAATGTTATAAAATTTTGTTTTTCGCACACAATCAAAAAGAAATAGGGAAGTGAGACAAATATCACAAAAAAAAACATATCATAATAAAATAAAATGAAATAAAAATTCTCCCAAATCCATGAAACTGAATTTTTATTATACTTTTATAAAGATATTGATTAATTTTGTAGTGACTAGTCAGGATAAATGAGCTCATGGCCAACAAAGTAACTCAAGAACATATCATCTTGAGTAATACTAACTCGTTTAAATCCCCAAGGTCATACCTCCAACTACAATAATCAAATCTTTATTTATAATAAATTTTATTTCAATATTAAATCATATAATTATATAAATAAATAGATAGGATCTATGAATAATTAAAATCGATATAAATGAATAAAAAGGGTCAATACGTAACTAGAGATAAATATAAATAAGTAAATGAAAGTAAATATAAATTGAATAAATAGGACCAGTGCATAACTGGCGATGAATATAAATAAATAAATAGGATTGGGAACTAAATATAAATTAGAATGAGGTTAGGGACACCTCACCAAAGATAAAAATAATTATGAACAACTAAAAATAATCATAGTAAAAAGATAAAATGATAGATGTCTCCTTCCCTTACCTTAATTATTGTGGAAAATATACCAAGGTTGTACTGAAGCTTTGATGATATATATATATTATTTTTTTCTCTGTCGCACTTCCACCTCCTATTTCTTAATAACCTTGATTCACCTCACTAACACTCTCTGTTTCCTTTATCACGTTTCACTACTTTCACACTTTCACCCATTTACCTCTCACCCCTATTTATATGTCTCAATGTAATGATTACATATAGTTTAGTTTTAACTAGGTTTGTAAATACTATTCCCGTTTGATTGCCTTTGAATGCTTGGTTACTGATTTTTTTTTCTGCATTAAATGCTACATCAGAACAGATAAGAGTTGTTGTGCAACCTTATCGCTCATTTGTTTTTTTTCTTTTTTAATAACAGTACCAATTAATAATTATGTAAAATTTTATATATATACATATAGAATGTTAATTCTTGATAATCAGTAGAAACTTTAAAATAATTGGTGCCTATTATTAGACGTGTAGTATATATATATAGTATTAGTTAATTAATCATCTATAATTATAATTGCTTTATTTACTTATAATTATAGATATATTATTATTCATAATAATATATATATATATATATATATATATATATATATATATAATTTTTTTCTTTATCTTTAGATGTTACGGGCACTGTGAATGCGACATAACTAAATATTCTTTACTTGTGCTTGTGCTGCAAGAATTTCAAAATCAACATAGTAATTTAGCTCCCATAGAATTTTGCAGATTTAAAAACCTTACTGTCAGTTGTTTTTTTTTTCTTTTTTTTTTAAATAAACAGGTTTAAAAGTAGAAATATATATAATTTTACTTTATCTTTGGATGTTACAATAAACATGGTATAAAGAGCACAATGCATGAGGTAACTTAATTTCGTTCCATTATTATGCATTTAATATTATCTGACACACTTGGTTTATTTGAGTGTTAAAGTGTCTTCTTTACGCACACTCCCCTCTCGACCTTGAGGAGACGAGTACTTTGAACATCTCAGCTTAAAGGTGCAAAATTGTAGTTTGAAGAATGCGTAAAAAATTGAAGGATATCTTTGCATAATATGTTTAATCCTCTAAAAACGAAACTTGAGAATTTTGAAGGTCAATTATTTGTCAACCTAGCTCTAAGAGATACCAAGACATTGAAGTCAAGAGCATTAATAAGGAGAGACATGTTAAGTAACCACATATTGAAATGATTTTGCCAATAAAGGACACATTCGTGTCTATATCGAAAACAAACATTATTGTACTTATCTATTTTCTATCTTTAGGTGTTTGTGTCTTGAAAAAGAAAACAAATTACTTCATGTAAAGAGTATCAATAATTTTCTAAATCTTTTCAGTAATATTTTTTAAGAAATTTATATAGTCGTTCATATATTTAATTATAAGATATAAAGAATTGTAAATAAATAAAATTATAATTAAAAGATAAAAATAGTAATTTTACTTATCTTTTAAACAGAACAAATTTTTTCCTAAGCTTCTGGGCCACTCTTCCGTGGGAACATGGGCCCTAAGCTTCTGAGTCGTCTGAGTCCGAGTCCTCACTGCAGAGAGCAGAACTGAAATATGGTGGCAGTTATTACGTTTTGCGTTAAATGATGCAACCACGTACACCATCTTCCTATGGCCGTTGTAGTAGGATCCAATGCAACCCCAAAATATGTTTTTATTTATTTATTTGTAAATATTATGGATTACTTTTTATTTTTTTAACAAGTGTTTATAATAATATATAATAGAATAAATAATTTTATCAATTAAATTGGTCTTATTATTTAAAAATATTAAACGTACAAATTAAGACAATGGGTTATGAACTTCTAATCTTATATAGTGTTTAACTTTGTCTATCTTATCCAATATGAGAATTTTAACTCACACTTATTATTCCAACAATTTGTCAATCAATTTTATAATTGTAGCATAAATTTTGATACTATAATCTCATATAATTAACAACAATTTATTATACCATCAACAAGTTTAGAGAGGGCTTTGAAACAAAAAAAAAAAAATACATTAAAGAATTCTCGTGATAGTGGTAATGACGAAAGATTAGTCTTTTTTTTTCGCATTAGTTTTACATTTGATATCAGAACAAGAACAAAGTTAAATACTTTTGCCTTGTTTTTCCTGTGTTTGATGTCGAACCTAATATAATCGGCGTTGAAGGTGTTGTGATTGATGAGGTCTGTAGAGGGGCCATGGCCCCCAAGAATTTTAAATTTTTAAAAAAATAAAATAAAATTTTTTAGATTTATTTTTATTATTTTCATAAAATATAATATTTAATGTTAATAAATAGTAAAATAAAAAATTAAATATAACAAAGAATAATAAAATTTATTGGGATTTTTGTTCTCTCATTTTAAGTTATCCAGTATTGTATACATTTACACTCTTGCATCTCTTCTTCTGTATTTTATTTTAGAAAAGAAATAGAAAGTTAGACATAAATTCATTCTCTTGACTTTTCGTTCTCATTCGTTCTCTTTTAAGATAAAAAAAAGGTAACTGAAGGTAACTCTTTCTCATCTTAATAGGAAAATATTAGTTTAATATTTAGTTTTTTTTTCCATCTTATGAGTTTTGTGTATATTTATTTTTTTATGAATATAAAAAAAAGTTATGTACTATATGTTTTTTCATAACCATTATTATCATAATTTTTTAATAATTACGTCTCTTGATTTTTTTTTTAAGATTTTGATAAATTAACTTTCCATCTTAATTTTTTAAAAATAGGTATATTGATAAAAAATAAAATAATAGATTCATTTTTTTTTAAATGATCAAAGGGAAGATGTATTTGGAGATGAAAACAATACAAATTTACTTCTTCTCATCTTCAAGCATGATACTAAGAATTCAATTGTTGAATTAGAGAACCATTCCTTAAGATTATTTAACATTAAGCGAAAAGTTTCATATTAATTATTTTACATTACAAGCGGAAAGTTTTATATTAATTTTTTGGAATTTAATATAAGAAAAATTTCTCAAATATGGGAATATCCATGGATAAAGAAGAAATTAGAAAAGCTTATTTAAAATGGTTTCATATCAAATACAACTTCAACTATTATTTTTTGAAGAAAAAACATACAAGGAGATTTTAATACTAAATTAATATTATATATATTTTTGTTATATTAGTAACAATAATTAAATATATAAAATTTGAGTATATTATTTTGGCCCTTCAAAATTTATGATCAAGATCTATCATTACATATGTCAATCCTTAATGAGCTTATATAGTAATTCAAACAGAAAACATTACTTAACCATCACACCATAAAATATTTTATGTTAAAATATAGATATAAAATAAAATTATATACTCCTCATTATTTTAACAACGTCAAGGACGCATTCTTAATTCATCGTCAACCTCTCTCGCACATCCACTATCCAAAAATAAAATTGTATCAAATGCCAAAGCCTCATAGAGTTGTAAGATGATGCTCCGAGATTTTTTGTACTCATAACCACAAAGTCAATCAGTGGGTTAACCTTACTCATCAATAGTGACACTTCCAACGTCAGTCAATAATATTATGTTTGACATCAAACACAAGAAGAACACAAGTAAAGAATCCAAAAGACGACATATTCAAAAAACAAGCCAGACAAAGCTATTTAACTTTTCTTTGATACCATATGTAAAACTAATGCGGAGAAAGGAATAAAGACTAACCTTCGAGCATTGCCATATCACGAGAATCCTTTTATGTGCTTTTCGTTTTAAACTCTCATCCTCTAAACTTTCATGTATAGTATACTGTAGAAGAGAACAAATTTGATTACCAAAAACACATAACACTATAAAATTTATAAAATTCTTTCTCTATTATAGGATAGTTGTCATTGTCAATTATATGAGATTACAGTATCAAAATTTATGCAACAATTATAAAATTGATTGACAAATAGACTCGATCAACGAGAATAATTGATAATGTAAATATATTATATGATCCCACATATTTCCTAGAAATTTCCAACACCTTCTTCTCCTACTTTATAAACCCTAATTTTTTTTTGGGGAAAGGATATTGATTAATATTTTCCACTCTAGATATTTAAATATAATAAATATTATAAATAAACGTGTGAAAAAATAATTTTGTTATTTTTTTAATTCTTTAACGAGTACTTTAAGGTTACAATATATTTGTAATACCTGATAAACTATTATCAAATATTTTAAGTAGTATAATAAACCATTTTAAGATTATAGTTATGTTTCATTACTGTTGGAGCCTTTGCAGCATTTCTTGGTCATCAGTAAATCTTCATGCACGTTCGCTTTCTATTTGTGCAGTGTAAAAATTATAAATCTCAACTCTTCTATTTTTGTTTTTGTTTCGACCTCACTTTGTCTTCATTTCCACCCTTCGTGTTTAATTTGTTTCTTTTTTTCATTTTTGCAATATGGATTAAAAGATTGATATTAAGTTTGTTTATTTATGTCTTTCCAAATTTGAAACATTTATTAATATTTTCATTTCATATATATTTCTCTTATATGTGACACTTTAGGAAGAATGAAAAACGAGAGTTTGAAACAATTGATTATATCACATTATGTAATCTTTATTACATATTGCATCGATCAATATATAATGTAATATATAATTGAGTTTATATTTTAGATTTATTATTTTTCTAACCAATGTAATATCTTTTTTATAAATTTTAATTATACCACCACTATAAGGCCCATTAAAAATATTTCCATTTCTCCCTGCCCTATATTTTAAGGGGCTGTTCTTGTAAGTGGGCCTAAAGGCTGACCCAGTAGATAAAACCGTTGCCCTAAGCCTCACTTTTCACTCATTTTCGCAGAACTTAGGACTGCAGCCGTCAACCCCTCTGCCAGGGTTTGTTTCACTGCCACGTTGAGCTAAGAGAGCTTGCTACTCCACCCCTATAGTTCGTCCTTAGAGCTGTTGTGCCCGTGGTCGTGTCGCCAAGATCTCTACTAAGCTTTTTCGAGGAACGGGAAGTTAGGGTTTGAGTCTAAGTTGTGTTTTTATGCCTGTTCTTGAGCTTGTGAATTGTTTGTATGGAATAATCATTGTTCTTGGTATGTGAGATGCTTTGTGTGATTGGCTGGGTTGAATGATACATCTGTTACAGGTGAGGCTATGGCAAAAACTGATAATCTCGCCCAGGCGAGTCGGACTCGCCTAAGCGAGTCTAGCGGAGGCTCGCCCAAGCCTTTTTCGCCAAAGGTCACCCAGGCGGCCAACTCATTATTTTGAGCGAGCAAACAACTCGCCCAGGCGAAAGGGGTCTCGCCTAAGCGAGATCCCACGTTGTTTTCTGTTCCTGTTTTGAGCCCTCGCCTAGGCGAAAGGGGGACTCGCTTAAGCGAGACTGTCTCGCCTGAGCGAGGGGCTGGGCGAGACAATATGTGGTTTGGTTACTTGGTTGCCTTTGTATGATTGGTAATGGTTTGGGTATGCTTGCTAGGTTGAGATATACATATACATACATACATACATATATATATAATGGACTGCCATGTATGTGTGACAAAATTCATGAAATGTATGATGGATATCATGGAAACTTGGCATGTGAAATTAATGAGTGAGTTGGAATTTACGAGACATGGTAATGATATGAGATGAGGCCTTATACTCATGGGGTGGTAATGATCAGTGGTATGGATTCAACATGTGGTACGAATGAGGTATTATATTTTTAGAGGTTGACATGGAATTTGTAAGCATGATTGGTATTCTCTCATTGTGGATTTATGATTGTTGGGTTCGTGTCAGTGTGTAATTCCTTGGAGCCTCTAGGTGAGACTTCTGGGGTTGCGCTTCAGTGGTCGGGACGTAATTCCATGGCCCTTGCTAGTGGGTGTCTATGGTGGTGCCCCATCTGTATAACTAGGTAAGGTTTCAAGGTAAGGTTGTATCCTGACGCTCTAAGGGGTCGGTTAGTCTCATCTAGAGCGGACTGACTCTTGTGGTGAAAGTAGCATGAGGCCTGAAATTCATTAAGGGCTAACCATGTGGTGAGGGAAAACGGATTCATTGTAACACTTGTGACACATAACTCGGGGGTGAGCAACTCGGGGGTGAGCAGAGGTATCCACCACAAGTGCAAGCAACTGCTGAATCCGACCAGGTTATACGTATCCGGATGAGTCGAGTCGTAGTGTATTGATTGAGAGTCATAATATGCTTGGTTGTTGTATGGATATTGAATGGTGAAAATATATTCGATTGTATGATAAAAATGTTGTTGGCTCTAGCTTACTCGGTTTGTTGTATGGTTGTCTTGTATGTGGCTCTTCTTTCTTGCGATGATCATCAATTTGATTGATGGGAGCAGATAGGCGAGGTTCTCGTGATCAGCAAGGAAATGGCAATTCCGCTGCTTAGCCATCTGGGCTGGATTTTATTTTCTTCATGGTTTCTTTAGGGCTATGGTCCATGTATTGTTTTATGCTTTAATACTCTACTCTCTTTTGTTAAACTTGTATCTGGTTTCCCGTTGGCATCATGGTGTGTCCAGGTTGTAGGAGTTGTCTTAAGGATCCCAGGACTACGCTACAGTACTATTTTTGTGTAATGTTTCATTTAATTTTGTTTAATAGTTAAATGGAACGTTACAACCATATTTTAATTTTTCGACATATTTTTTCAACCAATATAATAATATCTCGACATAAAAAAAAGTATCTATATATTGAAAGTGAAAAACCACTCTTAAAGAATCTTCAGTCCAATCCAATTAAAATGAGTTGGTGGTGCAATTTGAAAATTTGCATTATGTGGATATGCGAAAGTCATAATAGTCTTTCTTTTTTATCTTTTCCTATTTGCTATCATATTTTCAATAATATGTTTCTTTGGCACACAATTATATTTCACTTAAATAAGTAAGACAAATAAATTTTGTAAATTTTACAGTTTTTTTTTCTCTCCTTACATACATATTCGTATATATATATATATATATATATATATATATATATATATATATGTATGTATAGAGAGAAAAAAAAAATATAAAAATTATAAAAAATTTTTTTTTTATTTATTTAAGTGA